>ERZ1669249.70-NODE-70-length-65350-cov-12.366138_pt1 | contig 65350 bp, 72 predicted proteins | sample MGYA00579293_ERZ1669249 | MGnify/ENA primary metagenome ERZ1669249 (study PRJEB41166, sample SAMN08046057) | hot springs metagenome | biome: hot spring; feature: neutral hot spring; material: thermophilic sediment; isolation source: thermophilic sediment from... | reverse complement strand
ATGCTCAGGAAGCTCGAGGAGCAAAGGAGCATGCTTGAAGGCCTCCTGGAGGGATAAAACCTTTCCTAGTTTTAAGGGCTTATGTGCTTGCAGCTCCTGTGATAGTTTTAAAAATTCCTTGTTGAATGCTCCATCATGATCGTAAGGAAAGGTCAGGTGGCAAAAAGCTCAGGATGTCGCTTCAAGGCTCCACGACTTAACCTTTTATACTAAGATATCCACTATTCCTTGAAATGGGTCTAGTCGAGTATCTACGGCCCGACGCGTTTACTGTATGGCTAAACGAGGAAGTTAGGCACAGGCTAAGCCACTACTACGCGGTCTTGAAGGGGGAGAGACCTGCAAAATATCGTGTAGCGAAGAGGGTTAAGGCGGATTTTGAACTTAGGATGACTTTAGAAGAGCTCTACGAAGTTCATCAGCTCGTCTCTAAAGAGTTTCAAGAAGAATACCTTGATCTTCTCGATAGAAAAGTTGAGTTGTCGTCGAAGATCCCCGAGAAATCCTACCTGGACTTAAAGATTGAAATACTGAGAAGAATTATAGCTAAGTGTCACCTCTGTGAGTGGCGTTGCGGAGTAGATAGGGCCTCCGGCATGAAAGGGGTTTGCGGGCTTGACTCAAGGGTTAGAGTGGCCTCCGCCTTCCTCCACATGGGTGAAGAGGCCCCCTTGGTCCCTTCGGGGACGATATTCTTCACGGGCTGCAGCTTCAAGTGTGTTTTCTGCCAGAATTGGGATATCTCGACGAAGCCCGAGAATGGTGTTGAGGTTTCGCCGGAGGAGCTTGCTGAGATCGCGGTTCAACTCTATCTACGGGGGGCTAGGAACATCAATTACGTGGGGGGGAATCCAGACCAGCAGGCTCACGTAATTGTAGAGTCGCTAAAATACATGGACGTAGACGTCCCCTTGCTTTGGAACTCGAATATGTACATGACCATGGAGCTGCTAGAGATATTATACGACTTGATAGACATATGGCTTCCAGACCTCAAGTACGGAAATAACGAGTGTGCCCGTAGACTTTCACGAGTGCCAAGATACTTTGAAGTTGTAACGAGAAACATCAAGTATGTCTGTGACAGGGGAGGAGACATCATCATTAGACACCTAGTACTTCCCGGTCACGTAAAATGCTGTACGAGACCGGTCCTAGAATGGGTATCCAAGAATTGCCCCCGCTCTCTCGTCAATCTCATGGAACAGTACCGGCCCGACCATTTAGTCGCGCGCGAGCCTAACAGGTGGCCCGAGATAGCCAGGAGGCCAAGCGCTGAAGAGCTAGAAGAGGCGTATAGATATGCCGATGAGCTGGGCATTTGCTGGCGACCAGTCAGTTAAGGGCGGTTCACGATGAATGTAAACGGCTACGAGATTGATGAAAGAGAAATAGAGAGATGGGTTAAAAGAAACACTCTAAGGAGAATCCTGGTACAAGCCCCAGACGGCCTCAAGAGCGTTGCTCTAGGAGTCATTGACTATCTCGAGAGTCTAGGTATGAGTGCACTCTTATCAGCTGATCATACCTGGGGAGGCTGCGACCTAGCGTTAGATGAGGCCAAGTCTGTAGGGGCTGACGGTATTATACACATAGGTCATCACGGTCCCGTATGGTTTAAGCCTCCGGAAAACCCTCCCATACTATTCATCCCAGCTTATTCTATAGTTGATCCTACACACGTATTTGAAAAGCTATTGGATGAGCTGGAGAGGAACGGTGTAAAGTCCATAGGGCTTGCCACGACGATACAGCATTTCACATGGCTCACCAGCCTGAAGGAAACTGCTAGAAAACGTGGGTTCACCGTTGAAACTGGACGTTACGCGGGTTTTGAGGGGCTCGTGGTGGGTTGTGACTATTCTTCTCTTGGTACAGGTAAAAGCGATGCGATAGTGGTTGTTGCAGGCGGGTCTTTCCACGCGTTAGGAGCAGCCATCTGGTCAGGCCTGCCCACCTGGGGGCTTGACCCCTACACGGGGGTCTACAGGCGGGTAGAGTTGAAGAGTGTTCTAGCTTCCAGGCTCTACGCACTCTCCAGGGCCATGGATGCATCAAGTTTCCTGTTGATAGTCTCGGTGAAGCCGGGACAGAAGAGGATGGAAATAGCGATGAGGGTTAAAGAGGCGTTAAAACGGAGAGGCAGGAAAGCGATCATAGCTGTTTTCAACGACCTGTCTAGGGAGAAGATTGAAAACCTTGGTGTATTCGACGCATATATCAATACGGCTTGTCCCCGACTGGTTATAGATGATCCCGAGATTTTTCCAGGCCCCTCACTAAATATCGGAGAATTAAAATATGTTTTACAGGGCTCTCTAGAGGGCTACTCATTAAGAGACTCTCTTTTCCTTGACTTGCGTTTCCTTGAAGACCCATAAAAGAGATCTCGTAGCAGGATAGCATCGCCTTCAAGGTTTGGGCTTTCAGATATGATAACCCCCTTTACATTAAATTCTTTAAGGGCTTTAACGAGCAGCTTGTAATCCAGATCGGCTTCTTGAAGGTTGAGATGCCTGATTTCACCCTTTTCACCGTACTCTATTCCCGAGACATGTATATGCATGTTCTCTAATCCTTCTCTCCCAAGCTTCTCCTCGATAAGTTCCAGTATTCGGGTAATATCCTGGTACTGTTTAAAGGCTCCCTTTCCACGCGCGTGAAGGTGTGCAAAGTCAACCACGGGTAGAACCATCTCGAGCTCCAGGCTCAGATCAAGTATTTCTTCGAGAGAGCCGTACTGTGAGGGCTTTCCGGTTGTCTCTGGTCTAACCCATATCTCGATCCCCTCATCTTTCAATGTCTTAACGATTACCTTCACTCTCTCCTTCATCACTTCATGCGTTTTCTTATTGTCTAGGTTGCCATAGTATCCTGCATGAAAACAAACGCTCCATGCCCCAGCTTTGTAACCTATCCTGGCAGACTCAACGACGCGCTCGATACTGGCCTTAACCTTGCCCCCGTCATCACTGTTAAGGTTTACATAATAAGGGGCATGTACGGTCAGGACGACTCCTAGTTGTGTAGCAGCACTTTTAACGTCTAGTGCGCTCTTCTCGTTAAGGAATATCTTCCTTACAAACTCTATCTCCATCGCGTCGAGACCAAGCCTTTTAACTTCAGCGATACCCTCTATAACACCTCCCTTCTTTACAGTCGTCGGCATGCCTGCCGGGCCGAAATACACACGCTCAGGCCTCCAAATAACCATGAATATACCAATGGAATGTTAGCGTTTATCGCGTTTATATCTTTACTTTTCGTTTAATTTGAGATCAAAGAGGGATGCGCTCTAAGCGGGCCTTGTCACGGTTGAGATAAGAACATATTTTTAAAAGCTGGGGTGTTTTTTCCAGAAGGATCTGAGATGTCTGTGAAGGAGTTTCAGCCCGCGACTCAGAAACAGAAGCTCCTCTACAATGCATTAGATAATAGGGAAGTCGACCTCCTAGGTGTTTTTGGCCCAAGCGGCACTGGGAAGAGCTTTGTAGTGCTTCTATACGCCGTTAACGCGCTCCTCGAAGGGAAGTTTAAGCGTGTAGTCGTTGCAAGACCTTTAGTTAGCTTACTGCAATACCGTGTATTCAACTCGGTTGAGCTTGGAAAGCTCTACTATGAGCTGGCCTCATCTTATCTCTATGACATAGTTACTGGTCATGTTGACGAAAAAAGCCTACAGGATCTCGTATCCAGCGGGAGGCTCATTTTCATTGATCCAGGCTTTCTGACAGGTAGAACCTTCGACGATACCCTTGTCTTTCTAGACGACGTCCAGTTTCTTGATTCCTCGATACTTCCAGAGGCCCTAATCCGGATGGGCTCTAACTCTAAGCTAGTTATAGCAGGGGATCCTGTTCTTCAAATTTTAACCGGGAATGAACGCAATACCGCTATTATAGCCAGGGAGCTGCTTCTAGGAGAGGAGAGGGCACTTGTAATCGATTTCGGAGTGGAAGACATTGTGAGGCCGGGTTCAAAGAGAGGGTTCAGGCTTGCACTAGAGACGAGACTTAGGAGACGCCAACTAAGAGAGGAGGAGGTTAGGGTTAAAAGTATTCTATTGTCTCATGCACCTGATGCGGATATAATTAGCGTCGTATGGCTTCACGATCTTAAGGAGAAATACTCCTGTAAGACTTCTCCTGATGTACTTGTAATAGTAAAGGAAAACTCCCTGAGTAGGTTGATCGGGAGGAAGGGTGAGAGGATAAATAAAGCACAGGAAGAAGCCGGGGTACAGATAAGAGCTATCGAGCTCACCAACGACCTATCAAGTATAGTTAAGGCCATCCACCCTGTGGGTTGGATACACAAGCACATCGTAAAGGTGGAGCTAGCTGGGGGCGAGCTGGAGGTATACGTCAACCCAGACGAGTACGGAGCCTTTGTGGGCAAAAGCGGCGCTTACGTGCGTTTCCTGGACGATGGACTAAAGAGGATGCTTGGGATAGGGGTAAGAGGAAGGCACGCCGAGCCCCCTAAGACGGAGGAGAAAAAGAGGAAGTAGCCTTAATGCCCTACGATGCCGTTATTGTTGCTGAAAAGCCTGCTGTTGCCCTCGCTTTTGCACGTTATTTAGCCGAGACGGGTTACAAAACAGTTTACGTAGATGGTGTTAAGGCTTTTTTGTTCCGCTATAAGGGTGGAGATTACCTCTCAATAGGACTAGTTGGGCATGTCTTAGACTTTGACTTTCCCCGCGAGTACAACAAATGGGACTCGGTCGAGCCGAAACAACTCTTTTTTGTGAACCCGATCTGGGTGGTGCGTGAAGGCTCTTACAAGTACGTCAAGGCCTTAAAAACGTTAGCAAATCAGACATCCACCGTTATCTTAGCACTCGATGCCGATGTCGAGGGAGAAGGGATAGCCTTCGAGGTCATAAAAATAATGAGCCAGGTCAACCCATCACTTGAGTTTAAACGAGTCTGGTTTTCGGCAGTCACAAAAAGTGATATTTTGGCGGCTGTAAACAAGCCGCGAGCCCCCAACGAGCTCTGGGCAAAAAAAGTCTTCGCTAGGATGATGCTTGATTTGACAATCGGTGCCTCGTTTACCCGCCTCCTCACACTATCAGTCCAGAGGCGTAAGTCCCAACTACCTTCCGGAAAGTTTCTGAGTTATGGACCTTGTCAAACGCCAGTCCTTTATCTTGTTGTCAAGCGGGAACTAGAACGTGAACAGTATAAAAAGAAGAAGTACTATGTTCTCATTGCAGAGCTTGAGGTTGACGGTGAGATATTCTCGGCATCGGTAAATCTAGGTGAAGATAAGGAGAAAGCGATAAAAATATACGAGAAGCTTAAGGAGGTAAAACATGCTACAGTCACTAGTGCTGAAGCGGTTATAGTGGACGTTAACCCTCCTATTCCTTTGAATACCATCGACTTCGAGAGTCGTGCATCATCCTTCCTCAATATAAGGCCTAAGGAGGCTTTGGCAATAGCTGAAAAGCTCTATCAGTACGGCTACATATCCTATCCGAGAACTGAGACCACAATATATCCTCCAACCTTGAATCTCAACACTTTAGCCAGCATGTTCACGAACTGGGAAGATGCAGGTTGGTATGTGTCTAAGCTCCTCACAAAAGGTTTTACTCCTACGCATGGGAGGGAGGATGACAAGGCTCATCCACCTATACATCCTACAAGAGCGGCTACGAGAACACAACTGGAGAGACATATGGGCTCTAAAGCCTGGCTCATATACGAGCTCGTTGCACGCCACTTTATCGCGACACTTAGCGAGAAGGCCCAAGTCGAAAGGCAGAAGATCTTGGTGAGCTTGGCTGGTGTCGAGCTCCAAGCTGAAGGTAGACGTATAGTCTACCCGGGGTTCTACTATGTTTACCCCTATGCGAAGCCCGAGGAGAAGCCTCTCCCCTACCTAGTTGAAGGCGATGTGCTGGACGTGAGGAACATAAAGCTGGAAGAGAGGACCACGCAGCCACCACCCTATCTGAGTGAAAGCGAGCTCCTCGCCCTCATGAAGCGGTACGGTATTGGCACGGATGCTACGATGCAGGATCATATACACACCAATATCGAGAGGAAGTACTTCGTTGTGCGTCAGAAAAGGTGTATTCCAACTCCACTGGGCAGAACGCTTATTGTATCGCTTCTCGAGGTGGAGCCGAGGCTTGTTTTACCTGAGATAAGAGGGAGAATGGAGGCCCAGCTTGCACGCATAGCGACCGGTGAGAGAGATCCGTCAGAAGTTGTCGACGAAATGAAGCAACTGTTCTTAGAATACTACGAGAACCTGGCCTCGAAGATCGATTATGTTTCCGAGAAGCTTCTACCAGTTATAGCTGAGGTCTACAGACAGGCGTCTGAGGATAAGTCCCGTAAAAATTCACGGAATAGAACTAATCATAGGAGGACTTTTTCTCGATATTTGAGGAAAAAAGGTCAGAAATAAATCTGTGAATATCAGATGATACGAACATGGAGGTTATCATAGATGACCGAGAGAGGAGGTCGCCTGTAATACCAGAGCTTGCAAGGCTAGGTGTAAGATTCGAGTTTAAGAGGCTTGACATCGCCGACTACGATATATCTGGAACCTATGGGATTGAACGGAAAACAGCTGGAGACTTCCTAGACTCAATATTAGACAAGAGGATATTTGAGCAGTCAAGATATCTCAAACAGGCCTATCCTATCCCCTTAATCATTGTTGAAGGCTCTCTATCTCAAGAGACAAAATACCGGGGTATTTCACTTAATCAGGCTTACGGAGCCATACTAGCTTTAGCTGAAAGAGGTGTTTCAGTGATAACGACGGGGGGTCCTCACGAAACAGCACTCTTCATCTACATAACTTCTAAGCGTGTCGAGAGGAAGGGTTCTCATTATGTCCCTCCGGTTAAAAGAATCGTAAAAGTGAATACGAGCATACCTGTGGCTCAGATAAACCTGATTGCCTCCTTACCCGGCATAAGCCACGAGCTGGCAGAGAGGATACTAAGCGAGTTTAAAACTCCAAGGAAGTTTTTTACAGCAACCGCAGCCGAGTTGAGGAAGGTGCCTGGACTAGGTCCAAAAAAGATCCAGAAGATTCTCGCGGTTCTAGATACCATTTATGTCTCGGCCAAGACCTTATCGGAGAGCGAAAAACCTATTAACTCAGGCTCGGATATGACAAGGGGATATAATGAGTACGATAACTAAGGAGGCAGTTATTGAGGCACTGAAAGAGGTTTACGATCCAGAGATACCCTTCAACGTTGTGGACTTAGGACTCATATATGGTGTCGAAATCGAGGGTAAAAAAGTTAAAATCAGGATGACGTTGACCGCGGTCGGGTGCCCGCTCTCCTATTTTCTAGTCGAGATGGTTAAGGATGTTGTAAAAGAGAAGGTTCCAGGCATCGAAGAAGTAGAAGTCGACCTGGTGTTTGACCCGCCATGGACTCCGGACCGCATGAATCCAGAGGTCAGGAAGCTTCTGGGTCTCTAATAGCATACATTTACGAGGGCGAGGTTTATCCCCCATCAGAGGACACTTTTTTCCTGGCGGATTACCTGGAACAACTCGGCCCTATAGATGTAGTTCTCGAAGTAGGATTTGGTAACGGCTACCTTACAAGGCTTCTGGCTAAGAAGGCGGACTATGTTGTTGGTAGTGATATCTCTCTCAGGGCGGCTATGAACTTGATAAAAAGGCTAAGGGAAGAGTCTATTGGAAACGTTGACATCTTAGTATCGGACTCAGTATCAGTCTTTAGAAAGAAATGCTTCGAGCTAATAGTCTCTAATCCTCCATATCTTCCATGCGATTACGAGAAGGAGCCCATGTGGTGCGGGGGAGCGAATGGAATAGAGTTTTCGCTTAGACTTGCAAGGGAAAGCATGGAGCACTTAATGAAAAATGGTTCATTAGTCTTTCTAGTCTCGTCTTTGTCAAATTTTCGAATTTTGATCCAAGAGTTAAAGAAATTTTATAAACGGCTCCTTGTTGTAAAAACGAAGCACATCTCGCTGTTTGAAAAACTTTTTATTATTCAATGTGTCCGTTGACAGGTCTGCATATATGATAATACCAAGAAAATACTTCGTAGTCAAAGGAAAAGGCTTAAGCAAGATATCAGAACTAATGGCGTTCAATAACGCACTCCGAAACGCAGGAATACACAACGTAAACCTTGTACCCGTATCCTCTATACTCCCTCCAGGCATAGAGGAAGAACCCCCCCACCCCCTACCCCCTGGCTCCGTGGTCTTCGTAGTTATGAGTGAGCGCAGGCTTAAAGGTCCCGCGAAAATAAGCACCGGACTCTCGTGGGCGCACGGAAAGCCCCACGGTTACGTGATAGAATTTCATACGGGGGACTCGAACTCTTATACACACGCAAGGCTAGAGGAGATGTGGGAAGAAATACGACTTGAGAGAAACCTTGTCATAGAGAGACCCCGGTATCTAACAGAAGAACTAGAAGTGCCCGAGGGGTTTTATGGAAGTGTAGTTGTAGCATTAGTTTTCAGCGAAATAGATTTTTTAAAATAAAGGGAACCCATAAAAATTAACCATCAACTAAACGCGTAAATTTTTATAATTCCTTCTGAGTTATGTAAAATTGACTTCGAAATGAGTGAGAAGATAACCGTATACATACTTGTAAACACACAGGTTGGCAAGGAGGACGAGGTCCTCAAAGCTATTAGAAGCATGGAATTCGTGGAGGAAGCCTACGTCGTCTATGGAGAGTTTGACATTATTGCGAAACTTAAACTGCCCGCGCTCGAACTTCTCGAGCAAGCTGTATCGAATATTAGAAAGATGGGAGGGGTAACGAAGACTTCAACTTTAATAACTTCCTCTAGATAGTAATCTAGGGGATGAGGAACGCGTTGGTGTATGATGCTGGATGAGTATCAACGGGCGTGCTGACCCCTTTTTTCTCCCATTTCTCCAATAGTATAGAGAAATGTATTCTTCATGGGAAAATATTGAATAACATAATGGTTGCGAGGTAAGCTATCACTGAAAGCGTAACGGGAAGCGGGAGAGCGGGCATAAACCTTCTTTTCCTCAACATTAATAATGTGAGTAGAAAGCCGGCCAGGAGCATTAGAGAGGCTAAACTCCAGCGAATCAGTGAAGGTGAGGGATACAAGAGGAAGAGCGGTGACAACATGGAGTATATAAGGACATCTCCCATCCCTAATGCCAGGCCACCAATATAAACCACGGCTCCTCTCAGACTACTAGGAGGTTCCTGCCGAGCGCTCTCACCGCTCACTGTGCTTTCAAGAATCCTCCTTAAGGGGCCTCTAAACACGGAGTAGAGATCGTATGCAGCTAGCGTGACGGCTATCGATAAGATGCTCCAAGGAGGCAAGACCGCGTAAAACAAGGCTCCAGCCATGGAACCGTACAGCATTAAGAGAAGGTTAAGTAAGACTAAACTGAAAGGTCTTAGAATCAGAATTGCCGTCAGGAGGGGGATTCCAATGGCCAGTAGCTCACGCCATTGCTCAAAGCCTGGCGGGAAGGGTGCTACGAGCTCTAAGATGAGCTCCAGGATCCCCCAGAAAGAGAAAAGAATGGATCCGGCCATGATTACGGGTAGTACATGTGTTCTTCTAGACCTAATAATCACCATAATGATTAGAGTTCCGATAAGAACAAGCCCCAGGAATACTACGCTATTAATTAGAACAGACCCTACACTGTTCTCGGATGCGAATGGTAATCCAAGATAGCCGAGATCTAGTGTTGAGAGGATGGATCCAAAATACGCTGAGAGCAAGAGAATAACTCCGACAGATAGTAGGCTTAAGGCCACGACTCTTTGGTCTAAGATTCGCTCTGCCATTCTATTACATCCATTCACCTCACATGAACCGATACATAATAAACATGTCTCTTATGTCCTCGCCATGGTTGTACATATAGCATTACCCTAGGAAAGCCTTATTGTACAGCCAGTCCATTATCACCCTTTGACAATGTAAAGTTGCTCGCGTCAGGCTGGTACCCTTAAACGGACTTTTATCTCCTTAAAGACAAGCCAGGAAATTCCCATACTTACAAGCGTATGAATCAGATTGAATACAGCCGTGTAAACGTAAAGGAGGTAAACACCTCCAGCCATTTTAACAGCATAATCTAGAAAGTTGGGGAACAGGAAGGTGAAATAAGCCCAGTTTGCAAAGCTCATCGCAAAGATGCGGGTTACGGCTCCACCAGCGAACTCAAGTGTAATGCTCTTCATAATCTTCCTGAACAAGCGCGCCCCGATTAACATGGAGATGACAGCTGAATACTTTAAGAGGGCTCCTACAGGCTCTGCCCCTCTAGCGAGTAAACCTAAGAGGTGTAGTGTTTCTGCTGCCAATCCCCACCTAAGACCGGCAAGGAAGTATAGGATAGTGACGGGGATTTCTGCGAGGTCGAATTTCAAGTAGGGCAGCACGGGATACGGTAGCTCTAGCTTTAACATTGAGAAGCTTAACGCTAGTGAGGCCATAAGGGCTGTTAGTGCTACTCCTTGTGTCTTCTGCATATGTCCCCGAAGAGGAATATATGTAAATTTATTAACATTATCTGAACAAAAAATAACTGTAGAAAATTTATTTTATCAGGTTAAAATGTAAAAAGAACAATAAGATTGCGATAATCATAAGGTCTGCAGCGAATAACATAGCTACTTTTACAACGTCGAATCCTAGTAAAAGGTTGATTCCCATAAGGTTGTATCCCACATGCAGAACTGAGGAAGCCATGAATCCCTTTTTCTCTGCTATCAGTCCCGCCGAAAATCCGAAGGAAAAGTAATGCGGTGCTAGAAGCGCAGTGTTGACGAGGAAAACAGGATCAGTTACGTTTAGATGCGAGTACATAAATACAAGCGCCTGTAATGGAAGACCCAGCCGATAGAGAAGGAACCCTCTGAAGAAAACTTCCTCGGTGACTGCTGCAACAAAGGAGAACGCGTAGACGTAGACAGGCTGAAACTGAATCCTGTAATAGGGTATTAATGGGACATGCCATAGAACCGCTAGCAAGAATAACACAGGCAGGTCTTTTACGCTCGAGGTTGAGGGGTTTTCACGTCTCCATAGGAACGCAAAATACGAGTATATCAGTAGAAGAAGATAAGCTGTTGCGGCAAGACTTAGATTCACCAAAATAAAATACGCTAGGAGGATTGGAACCCATAAATTAGCCATGAAATTTGAGGGGCAAAATTGCTTCATAGGGACAGGTAAAGCACGACACACTTATTTAGCCTTAGCCACTTATTAATACGTGGAAACGTTTATCTCGCAACTGAAAGCAAGACAAGACCAACTCTCAAAGCTTAAGCTAGACGTTCTCAGGGCTCTAATAGCCTTTGGCGGTGCCATATGGTTTTCAGAACTTCTGGACGCGATAAACCGCCTTCACCTCGGAGAAGCTTCTCCGGTGGATCAACGTGAACTTCTGAAAGCGGTGGAAGAGCTGGAAAAACAAAATCTTGTGAAAGCTGAAAGGAAAATTAGGGCCAGCGATAAGTCAGGCGGGGTCAAAGATATTCTCATAACGTTATTAAGTGAGGAGGTGCGGCTAAGCCTCTCCTCAGACGAGGTGCTCAACAAGTATTATCTTAGCTTGAGCGAGATCTTCGAGAAGAGTTAAGAATGTATTAGAAGAAAAAGAGAAATGTCTCTCTATTTTTTATCAGCGACCCCCTCCTTTGAGAGCTTTTCCACAAGCTCCTGGGCATATGCAAAATTAATCTTGCCCTCTGATACCATTATCTCAACAACCTTATCTACTAAATCCCCTGAGGCTCCGGCCATGATTGCGAGGTTTCTCGCGTGTAGCCTCATATGACCCCTCTGGATCCCCTCCGTAGCTAAAGCCCGCAATGCTGCAAAGTTCTGGGCGAGGCCCACGGCACCCATAACCTCTGCCAGTTCGTTGGCACTCTTGACTCCAAGGATTTTCAATGCGACCTTTGCCACAGGGTGCACTTTTGTTGCACCCCCGATGGTGCCTACTGCCATTGGCATCTCAAGGCTTCCAACTAGGTTCCCGTCAGAGTCTTTTTCCCATCTTGAGAGGGGCTCGTATCTGCCGTTTCTTGCTGCATACGCGTGGGCTCCGGCTTCAATGGCACGGTGGTCCTGCGCGGTTGCGAGGGCAACGGCTATAACACCATTCATTATACCCTTATTATGCGTGGCAGCCCTGTAGGGGTCTGCGGCTGCAAACGCCCATGCGTTGACAATGCCATCGACGACTTCTTCTCCGCCTATATCTTCCTTGTAGACCTTAACATAGCTGCGGACAAGTCTTTTGTCAGCGAGGTTTGAAATGATCCTGAGTAAGACCCTTCCTCCAGTTATTCTTTCAATTAATGGTGAGACTTTTTCAGCCATGGTATTAACAGCGTTGGCCCCCATGGCATCTTTAACGTCCACTATAAGGTGAACTATAAGCATGGGGCCAGTGGAATGCTCCACTACTCGAGCCTCTACGTCCCTCGCGCCTCCACCTGCCTTTACGAGTGCAGGATCTACCTCGTTTGCCTTGGAGAGTATCTCGTCCTTATGCTCTAGGACAAGCATGCGCTTATACCACGGGTCAGACAGACCCACGACCTGTATCTGTCCTATCATTAGGCTTCCAGTGGTGATTGATCTTATCCCACCGTTCCTTCGCATAACTCGCGCCGCATTACTAGCGGCCGCGACGACGCTGGCCTCTTCTATGACCATTGGAACAAGGTAGTCCTTCCCGTTTATCAGAAAATTCACGGCTACTGCTAGTGGGTAGCTCATAGCTCCAATCACGTTCTCAATCATTGAATCGGCTATCTTGGGGTCGAGGTTCCCGAAGTTCTTGAGGAGCCTAACCTCGTCCTCAGTTAAACCTGCAAAATCAGCGACTATCTTCAACCTCTCTTCAATACTCCTCTTATAAAACTCTGGGATTCGGGATGTTTTCGTACCGCTCATCGTTCAATCAAAAAGCGTATATGATATAAATATGTCTTCATCCAATAGGAAGGGGTTATGTGTTGGCGGATGCATCTAGCTTGCCCCGTCTAAAACTTTCAAGGAACCTTGAACTGGTCGGGCTAGGACTATATATCTCAGATGAAGATACACTTTTGATCGCAGATCTACACATAGGATACGAGGAGGCCTTATCCGAGGACGGGATTTTTATTCCCCCTGTTCAGACCGCCGAGATGCGCGCCCTCATATCACGAATGGTAAGGGAGACGGGTGCATCGAAGCTCGTCCTCCTAGGTGACATTAAGCATGAGTTTGGGGATGTGACGAGGCAGGAGTGGCGTGAAACAAGCGAGTTATTAAGTTTTCTCACAGAGGAGCTGAGACTGAGTGTGAGCGTGGTGCGCGGGAACCATGATAATTACCTTATACCCATCCTGAAGAAGATGAACATCTCCCTATACGACCCTCATGCGACCGTAGGGTCGTCATTACTTATACACGGCCACAAACCGTTACCCGTGGAGGGTTTTGCGGAGAGTGTCAAGCTTATAGTGATGGGGCACGAGCACCCAGCCATAGTTTTACGAGACGAACTAGGAGCCAAGGTGAAACTCAAGGTGTTCCTTGACGGCGAATACATGGGGAAGAGAGTAATCGTCCTGCCAGCGCTTAGCCCCCTCATGCCCGGAACAGAGGTCAATGTTGAGAGAAAGCTCCTATCCCCCCTGCTACGGGAAGCTAGAGTCGACGACTTCAGGGTCTACGCGGTTGACATCGAGGCAGGAATCTATGATTTCGGGCTTATAAAGCATTTAAGATTAGTTAGCAGTACGCCTTCCGAGCTATAAGCTACCCTCTTCTCTTTTTCAGGGCTATGACATAACCTCTTATCCCGACAACCTCCGCATTGAGCCTCTGTGAGAGAATAATAGCGACCTCTTCTCGAGTATAACCATAGGCTTCCCTGAAGTTTTTCAGCAATCGAATCTTCACGACTCCACGAGCCCTAAGAACGTTTTCGACCTCCTTGATAATCTTCTCGTCTATGCCGTTTTTCCCTATGTTTATTGTAACTACTGTCGGATCTTGAAAAATGCTTGACAAGCACAGCACCTTTACACACTCCCCGAAAAACTCATCTTTAACCTTAACGCCTTTCTGTATGGCTATTAAGCATGGCGGGAGAATGTAATGGCTTCAAAGTGCGAGTAGACAAGTTTGGACGCGAGTACTTTGAAGTCTGTGTAAGTAAGGGAGCTACGGTAAGAGACCTTCTTAGGATTCTAGGATTATCCGAGAGTGAGGTTGTAGTGGCTCTTAACGGTGAAGTTGTTGCTGAGGACGAGGAGCTCGGACCAGACGTACATGTAAAGATACACTCTGTGGTTTCGGGTGGTTAGAGACGGCTAAGTGTGCTGTATGCGGTGCCAAGGCAGTTGCATATGTACCCTACCTGGGAGAATATCTTTGCAGGGAACACTTCATAGAGTATTTTGAGAGAAGGGTCTATGAGACAATAAGACACTTCCAACTTATCGAAGAGGGAGACAGGGTAGCTGTAGCTGTGAGCGGGGGAAAAGACAGTTTAACGACACTCTACCTGCTCACCAAGTTCTCGAAAGAGTTGAAATCAGAGGTATTCGGAGTCGCTGTCGACGAGGGCATAGCAGGCTATCGTGAATACAAGCTTCAAGCCCTCTCAAAGCTCGCAAACGATCTCGGGGTCAAGATATTCATAGGACGTTTTAAGGACTACTTTGACATGACTCTGGATGAAGCCGTTGAAAGGCTCAGAGATAAGGGGATGAAGATTAAGCCGTGTAGCGTCTGCGGAGTTTTCAGGAGGTTCATCATGAATAAGATGGCGCGCGAACTTGGTGCCACCAAGCTAGCTACGGGCCATAATCTCGATGACGAGGTTCAAGTCTTCGTAATGAATGCGCTGAAAGCACACATTGAAGGCGTTGAGCGGGAGGGAATTAATTCAAGGACAACAGGGGAAGGACTGGTACCACGAATAAAGCCCCTTTACCTAATAACTGAAAAGGAGGTTCTGACATACACCCTCCTAAAAGGAATACATACCCCCTTCGTGGAATGCCCGTACATTGTTTATGCGCTTAGACATCCTATAAGGCACTGGATAAACCACGTCGAAGACGAGACTCCGAGCTTCAAATACAAGGTTCTAGCGCTCAAAGAGTTAACTCGCAAGCTGCTCCCAAAACCCCTTGAGGGTGCGCAGAGGTGCTTGGTGTGCGGGGAGCCATCATCTAGACCTGTCTGTAAGGCTTGTCTATTTAGAGCCTACCTCGACAAGGACTTTGAACAAAGGCTCATACAGAAAATATCTCTATATGAAGCCTCTAAGAGGCTGAAGAGTGATTTCTGAAAATTTTATTTTAGGAGCTTCATACAATATCTCCCGTCTTGATCAGGCATTTAAAAGGGACTAAAATGATTTGTACTAGTGGTGCTATATCAGAACGTGTGGTTTTATGATGAGACGTGGTTCACGTTTCGTTAAGGGGATATCGCCAGTAATAGCTACTGTGATACTGACGAGCATTATGCTCACGATAATATCCGTAGCCCTGTTTTACTCTACCTCCCTCATAGATATGAACAGGCAAACAATGGAGTACGAGTATGCAAAGGAGCAGCTAACATATGCAGCCTCTGCACTGGAACAGGTAGCTTTCGGGACTGGAGGATCAAGGTACATCAGGTTCAGCCTAACATCCACACGGCTTTCATTCCTCAACTCAGGCCAGACATTACGCGTCAGCGTTACTCCAGGATCCCTAAAAATTTACGAGGACACCCCCCTATACCTGCAGGTCTGCGGGGGGCCACTCGTAACGACAAGTCAGAGGCTCATATACCCTGAAACAGGCAGCCTCGAACAAGAACTCTCAAAGCTCGTAGTTGGGGCCGGAGAGCCCATCGTGATAGTCTACGAGAACTTTTCAGGAGCAGCATGCTCCTACCTAGTGCCACGGCTTAGAGCATTTTTCAGCGGGCAGATCAACGTAACGGTGAACGGGGTGCTTAAGAGGTACAACTACTACACTCTGCATATAGTTAAGCTCAAATTCGGGAGACTGGGAGGCACCGGAACTATTCCGGTGGTTTTCCGCAGCGTCAACATGACCGTCAACGAATACCGCTTTGATAACACCAATACTCTAACCCTAACCATAACTAGAGGCAGTGCAAGTCAGACTGTAACTCTAACAGGCCCACCCTCAGATGGCTCAGTGCTAGTCGTGAAGATAGCTCTCGTCGACATAAGCACGTCCTAACCGAATACCTTTTAAGAATCCTTTCGCATATAAATTTTCAAGGTTAACAACGCAATGCCTAGCCCGGTAATCTCTCACATTATAGGGACTATAGCCGTACTTCAGGCCGTAGTTGTAATGCTAGCCGTTTTCAGCTTCGTCAGCTTCGTATTCAACATGAGAACGCAAAACCTGATGCTTGGAGAGGTCGCTGAGAGCGCTGCCAGAGAGGTTGTAGAGCTCATCTCCGTCTACACTCTCGGCGGAAACTCTACCAGTTACATGTTCCTCTCCCTGCCAGACACTCTTGGAGGACAGCCCTACATGCTAACAATCGGTGAGAGCTCACAGAACGTATTAAATATTACTGCGAGGCTGCAGATTTACAGTCAGGTTCGGGTGGTCGTCACGCCCAACTTTGGAAGAAACCCTGTTCATGCAGTGAGAGGTACGAGAATCATAGGAGCACTCAAAATCTCCGATAGCCTTTACATGCCTCTACCCCCGGGGTTTAAACCCGTTGTAGTCGCGTTTAGAGATGGCGACTCCATTCTAGTAGGCTTCTCGTCTGTCCGAGTTCCTCCGTAGAAACCATTCATGAAGCGGGGTTATTGAACGTAAAGGTATTAATATGGAATAGCGGGTGTTATACTGAAGTTTAATGGAGGCTACCCTGGAGTACCTCGCGGTTGGTCTCCTCATAATAGTACTCGTGGCCGTATCCTATCATATGGTCGAGGCAGCAACATCTACCCTAGCAACAACCTACGAGGAGCAACTTTACACCGTAGCGGAGAGAACCATGGACAAGATTGTCTTGACGCCGGGCTACCCCGAGGACTGGGGTACAAACATAAACGTCACCCCAGACACCCTGCAGGACTTCGGCCTCTCACTTTACGGGACGCGAACCCCATACACAGTGGATCCCGACAAGGTCATGAGGCTCGCAAACCTCTCAACCCTCCCCAACCCACTCCTGCTAAACACGACAAGGCTAGCCCAGCTCCTCAACCTCCAGGACTACGGCTTCAGGCTCAGGATACGCCCCATGCTTGTCGTGAATATTACCGTATTAGACTATACACCTATAAATAATCTCAAATTCGCCTCCAAGTTCAGGGTCACAGTCAGCAACTACTACGGCCTCGGGATACCCAACGTGAACGTAACCGGCATGTACGTCATTTTGAGAGTACAGCCAGGAACCGGGAACCAGGGCGACCTAGAGCTAAAGACAATCTTCACCAAATCCAACCTCACCGACCCTCTAGGACAGTGTATCCTCGACTACACACCCGACCTTCAAGCATACTCCGCTGATGCTAAGTTTGACGTGTGGTTCTATGCCCTCCTCATAGTCCGCGCCGAATGGCAGGGCTTGGTAAGCATTGCCGGCTATGCCACTACAGCACAGGGCGGAGTCCCGGCCCAAGGGTATATCATTGGCAACTACGTCTTCGTGGACAAGGGGCTTAACATAACGACCGTATCGAATAAGGGGAAGGAATCGGGTGCTGTTCTCGTAAAGGATGAGCTTCTCCAGGCGGTTCCAGAGTACCAGGAGTTACTAAACTTCACAACAGTTACCTGGTGTAGGGATGCGACTGGGGCATTCAGGAGTAACGATCCACTCTGCAACAATGCCGGCAAAGTTCTGCCCAGCGCTCAAAAATGGTACCTTATAGGGTACATTAAATACGTTGAGCCACTGTCCAGCCACATCTTCGTGTTTGCACAGTTCAGGGGCAACCCCGTGGCTATCGTGATAAGCCGGCTACCCAACATCGACATAGCATACGGCGGCACAGGGGCTGTTCCCGCGAACTCGGTGTCCCTGAGGCGCATGTGCACACTATACAACTACCCGTATATAGTAGAGCTGACGATATGGAGGCGTGTTGAGGGTTTCCCGTGATATATTTGCTGAGAAAACTTTCAAGAGGCAAGCGCGAAAAAGGACAGGTTAGGATAATAGAGGCGATACTCGCAACATTCATGGTTGTCTCTGTGATAATGCTTGTCATGGCCTTTACCCGGCCTTTAAAAAGTGTTTATGTTAGAGAGACGGCGGATCTAAGGCGTCTTGCCTACAACCTCCTAAACACCCTGGCGGACAACATGGTATTTGAGAAAACAATCTCATCGATGCCTCAAGGCTCGCCACAGGCAGGCAACGAGTGTACGCTGTATAACCTGGGCTTCACGGCTACCGCTAGCCTACCGCCAGGCTTGTTGTTCAAAATGGATGTCTATAAGGTAGAGTTTAACTTGACTACGGGAAGCTCTACACTCAAATGGATAGGCTGTGCCTCTAATTACGACTGGAAGAACATAAGACTAGTAGAATCGGAACCGATAATATATACATATGTCTGTACAGGCGATCCTGACAGCGTCAGGGGGACAACGCTTCTTATACACCTCGTCATCGGTTATTCAGGGTGACATGCATGACTAAACGTAGAGCCCAGATGGTGGTCGCTGCGGTTCTCATAATTGGTCTACTGGTGATGTCCATCCTCGTAACCGTATACGAGGCCCACACGCTTTTCCTAACTACTAGAAGCCCAGTGGTACGGGAGACGGTAGGCGCTATAACAGCCGACTTTAAAAGGGCTATCGCGGCCATGCTAGCCTTAGCCACAAGGGCTTACTTTAACTACTCTGAGTTCACAGATTTCACTGACAGGTTTGGAGGCTTCGGCGTGTCCGCGTATAACAGACACAACTTTACGGTGGCGAGGATAGCCGCCAAAACCTACCTCGAGTACTGGAGGCAGTTCATAATGAAGGCGTACGGCGAGTACGGTGTCCAAGTATCCTACCAACTCTTAGAGCTGAACCTGTCCCAGGAACTAGGGAGACCCAGGAGTGTAAATAACCTTATGAAGGGCTACTGGTACCTCCCGGTCTCTGGGAGCTATGCGTACGCCAAGCTCAAGCTGAACCTAACGGCGCTAGGATTCTACAACTGGGAGAGCGATGTATTTGTCGGGCTGACCGTGACGGTATACAGGAATCCCGTCAGCGTCACGGCCTCCAACGTCACGATAATATTAAATGTCCGTCAAGACGGGGACCTCGACTATTCAAGAAACCCGCCGAGCGTCCGTGGCGCTCCCTACGGTAGGCTCATCACAAGCGGATGGGTCCGCATCTACTACCCAGAGAAGGACGCCCAAGGCAGGTACACAGGCGCCTGGAGGCAGGCGAGAATCAAGGACATAACCTACGGAGGCATGGGCAACTATTCGATAACATTCGAGCCAGCAGTAGATGTTCTGACTGACCCGCTAACGAAGGAGCAGTACGTGCCAATCATGGTTGTTGTCTCGGACGAGAGAGGAATAATCGTGGAAGCCTCCACCTACAAGTATATAGTCTTCTCGATACAGAGGAACACCCCTGATACGCTTGTCTACTACGACTCTTCAGGGCAAAAGCAGACGCTCAACAGGCCGAGCGATATAAGTAACGAGGTCTACACGCTCGAGATGAGTAGCAACCTGTCCTTCTACTGGCTGAACACTACGCTGCAAATAGACCCAAAGCTAAAGCTGCCCCCCTTCCCATATATTCCCATCAAACAGATAAGGGTCAACGTCTCCCTCGACGGCACCAAAGCCACCCTATTCGAGAGGCCTATCCAATACGAGAACTGGACAACCACCATATGGAGGCTAGCAAACATTCCTGTTAACCTGCCGGTAGGACTTTCCGACCCCCAGATGGACTTCGTAAGGGGAGACAAGTACAACACGAGGCTTGTCTTCCAGGTGAAATTCCCGTCAACTTCCATCAAGCAGCAGCTGGTAGCACTCTGGTGGAAAGATGACCTCGACGCGCAGCCCGCAGCTTACCCCACCCAGATAACGTACATTCGGGACTCCACACATAAGGATATTATGCACCCGCTCTATGACGTCGAGCTGGTAGACTTAGAGCATCCCCAGTCTAGAGGTTACCTCGACTATAAAGGCGTCGCTGCTGCTGTGCTACGCGACCCTCAAACAGACTTTGCTTTTGGCCCCTACAACCTCCATGCTTTCGACACATACGGGTCATCTTCAGGGAGATATGGACCCTACGGGGTGTGGAAGGTCTACTATAGTTACCCTAGGTACAGCTGGATTCAAGCCCCCATCAGGATTTTTGCCTTGCTCAACACTACATTTGTCGGTAATGTTTATGCCAGCGGTGACGTTAGGAGCGACTATTACGCGACACTGAGCATACTATCAGTCGTGAACGGGACGAGGTATGTCCCAGTCCTGACCTACGTCTACTGGATGAAGGATCAGGAAGGCAAGGGGTACTGGCTGGCCACAGAGATGGGCAGAGGGGTCGCCGACTGGTTCCTCTACTTGACGGCAGGGCTACAAGTAAAGCTGCAAAACCAGACATATAATTCCCCCTTCGACTGGAGGAGTGATCCTCCCGTCGAATGCTATCCGGATCCCGGTATCATGCTAGCTCATTGGAACTGGAGCCGTGACCTGGGCAGAGCCCTCATACTTAACTGGAACGGTGTTCAAAAACTGAACAGCGTGGGCGGAAGTGACGCAAGGTTCTGTACAACAAAGATAGCTTCAGAGAATACAAAGCAGGGATCCATTGAATATGTTTTCTGGCCGTCGGATGTCGAGCGCACCGTTAATAAAGGTACTTTAGTAGCGTTCTGGAACGTGATTTTCGATTTCCGCAGTAGCGGCCCCGGCTTTGACACATATCCTGGGAGCGATGCATGGAAGAATGCCTACATTTATGCACCCATGTTTCTAGAGAACTATGCTCCCAAGGTAGGCCCGCCTCCATAGAAGCCTATAATTATTCTCTTTAGTCTTGTCAATCTTAAATGATACCTCTCAACCACTCTGCCAGCATTTTAGCAGCTTTGCCTCTATGGGAATAAGTGTTTTTCTCCTCGATGCTCATCTCCGCGAAGGTCTTGTTTGACCCGAGCGGCTGGAAGATAGGGTCGAATCCGAAGCCATGTTTTCCTCTGGGCTGGAGGGTTACAGTGCCCTTTGTCTCTCCTTTAAAGGCCTTGATCTCGCCTTGAGGGGTCTTCACCGCTATTACTGAGATGAAGGTAGCGGACCTGTCAGCTACTCCCTGCATGAGCTTTAGTACCCCTTTTATTCCTATCGTCTCGTAGACATAGCTGCTGTATGGTCCTGGAAAACCGTTCAGCTCGTCTATGAAGAGTCCCGAGTCCTCGACGGCTACGGGAGCATCCTGTGGCTCTATACTCTCCACGGCTTTAAGCGCTATCTCCTCAATGTTCTTAGACTGTAGCTCTAGCTTCTTGAAAGGAGCAGCTATTACTTGTATGCTGTAAGGGGCTAGAATCATCGCGATTTCATCTATCTTGTGTTTATTCTGTGTAGCTAGGTACAACTTCACGTGTCTCGTACTCCTACTAGTAATTTAAACCTAAGGGTTTTTTGATAAGGAGTAGGATTTAGAAGCGTGATTAGAAAATATAGAAAATATTATTAGAATGATAGGTCAATGTTTTCGAGGTTATGTCAGTCCCGTCTAAGCTGCCGACTCCTAGCCTGCGTGATAAGCCGACTCTTCGAGAGGCTCTATGGTGTCTAGCCAATGCAACCCCCCTCCAGTGCCCCAGGTGTGACCTGGAAGGCTTGTCCCGCATTCTTTTCCACCTTCAAGGTATACGGCGCGGGGGTTTTAGAACGGTTCCCTCAGCCGGTGCTACATATCCGCTGGAGGTGTACGTTTTTTCAAGGAATGATCTTTTACCTATAAAAAAGGGGATATACAAGTATGTCCCGGCGAAGAACGCTCTCGAGGCTGTTGACGCGGAGGCAGAGTTCGAAGGGTTTGTGATAGCAGCTGTCACCGCTAGAACCACGAGCTTCTACGGTTTAAGGGGCTATAGATACGTTAGGCAGGAAATCGGGCATGCGCTACAAAATCTTTTCTTGTCGTTGATAAGCCATGGTTTTTCCTGGTCTCTAAGGTTTTTGAAGCCTAGACTAGAAGAGGAAGAGTCCCCCTCAAGAGTTGCCGGAATCGAGTTAAAGGACGCGGAAAACTATTGTAGAGGTTTCCTGGTAGAGCGCGCATTTCCCCTAGACAAAGTCATAGCCTTGAGGTCGAGCATACGCAACTATAGAAAGGAGGGCCTCTCGGAAGAACAGCTCATAACAATTCTAAGATGGTCCGTCGGCGAGGTGGTTGAGGGTGGCAGAGTCTATCCAAGTCTCTTCGGGAAGCCAAGAGTCGAGACCTATCTGTCGGTGTCTTTAGTCCGAGGCATAGATTCAGGCGTGTACTACGTGAACCCGCAGACGTTAACCCTAGAGCCTATAAAGATGGGGGATTTCTCTGAAGCTCTCTGGAGGTATTCTCTCAGACAGCAAGCCCTGTTAAAGGCTCCAGTCGTGGTCATACTCTCGGGAATAGGTCCCGAAGCAGAGGTAGAGTCGGGGATCGTTTCCCAGAACATTTACCTTAATGTAACTCACGAGGGCCTAGGGACAGTTGCTGTAGGCGCGTTTGACGACGAGAAGATAGCAAGCCTAACAGGAATTGATAATCCATTGTATCTAATGCCCATCGGGAAGCCTGCTCGGGAATAGTGGAGGTAATAGAATTATATACTTCTCTATACATAACTTTAGTGTGGATTACTGGAAGCTGCCTCCAAGAGTAAAAGTTCTTGAGGCGCTGGGTTGTATTGGAGATTCGCGCATACAATTTGTAAGTGAGAGGGAGGCTAGGGTCGTAGGGTCTGACGGGAGTCGAGTGTACAGAGTAGTCTGGGATGGTGGAAGAGGTATTGCATCAAACGATAACGGCTCTGTCTACAGGGGCTATCTAGGTTATCCCTCCATAGCGTTTCTCATGCTTAAAGGTGTCTTACCGTTCGACGAGAAGCTTGCGGAAGCACTGCGTGGTATTCCGTGGCGCGAGATCAATGAAAAGTTTAAGAGCTACAGGGACACGGAGAAGTACGTCAAGGAGGTTCTCGCCGGCAAAGGTGTAAACTGGGCATACGTGGAGGCTTACGTGGTGAAAGTTTTAAGAGAGATAGAGGGATTAAAGTTGTACAAGATCCCATTGTAGCTCTTCCCATATAAACGATATGCTTTTAAGCGTAGACGTTTAAACGTCCCCGGAGAGATGGTCAGAGGAGTTAGCGTCAGGGTTGAGGATGTCAGCAAGACGTATAAGGATAGAGGTACAACTACTGCTCTAAAAAGCGTAAAACTGGACATTAGGGCTGGGGAGCTCTTCAGTATTCTAGGGCCCAGCGGTTGCGGTAAGACGACTCTCTTGCGGATCATAGCCGGGCTTTTGAAACCAGATGCTGGCCGCGTGTTCTTTGACGAGTTGGACGTTACAGACAAACCTGCCTACGAGAGGCCTATCGGGATGGTTTTCCAAGACCTCGCACTCTTCCCTCATCTAACAGTTTATAAGAACGTCTCCTTCGGCCTAGAAATTGCAGGATGGCCAAAAGACAAGGCTGAGAGAAGAGTGAAAGAGGTTCTTGAGCTCGTCAGGCTACCATTCGATGTTTTTGCTCATAGAAGAATAAGCCAGCTCAGCGGTGGCCAGCAGCAGAGGGTGGCTTTAGCTCGTGCCTTGGCTAGAGATCCCAGTGTCCTCTTACTCGACGAGCCCTTCAGCCACCTGGACTATAAGATAAGAATCGAGCTTATCAGAGAGCTTAAAAGGCTTCAAAGGGAGACGGGAGTCACAATGATTTACGTGACCCACGACCAGAACGAAGCCATGATGCTCTCAGACAGGCTTGCAGTAATGTATGAGGGTGTTCTCCAACAGGTGGGGTCTCCACTAGAAGTATACACCAGGCCGGCGAACGAGTTCGTCGCCTCTTTCCTTGGCGAGGCTAACATAATCTCTGTTGAAGCCAGGGGGGGTGTAGCCGAAGTAAAAGGTGTCAAAATTGATCTCTCCCTCTTTTCACCAGAGCTTAGTGGCTACGATGGCCGCGTCCTCCTATTTTTCCGCCCTGAAGACGTGAAACTATCGGGTGATCCATCCAGGATGATTCAGCTAGAAGCTGTAGTCATCGAGAAAACTTTCCTGGGTCCCCTAACGAAAATAGTCCTTGATGGCTGGGGCGACGTTAAATTTGAAGCTTTGGCTCCAACACGTGAAAGCTGGGGGATAGAAGTGGGTGAGAGGGTCAGAATGTACCTTGAACCATCCTCGGTTAAGATCTTCACCAGGTAGCCGCAATGCGGAAAAACCCTGTTTTTCTCATAGCGATTTTACCGCTTCTCTATGTATTAACGACGTTTTATGTTCCAATAATACTGATGGCCCTGGAGAGCCTTAAAGCCGGCGGAATACAAGTTTACACGTCGGTTTTAACAAATAAAGACTTCACCTCTATAATCTTATATTCTGCAGCTATCGCTTTCATAACGACTCTGATTACACTAGTACTCGCTTTTCCAGCTGCCTACTATCTGTCCTTTGGGGTCGAAAACCCACAAACCAAGAACAAATTTCTAGTTGCATTCACTGTTCCCATGCTTATAAACTTCCTACTAAGGGCCTATGCATTAATGAATATTTTATCTCTTGTGAACCTTACGAATACCATCCAGGGAATGATAATAGGCATGGTTTACGAGTTCCTCCCATTCATGCTTTTACCAATATATTCCACTCTTGAACGCATAGAGAGGAGGTTTCTCGAGGCCGCAGAGACACTTGGTGCCAAGCCCTGGCAAGCCGTCTTAAGGATAACACTCCCATTAGCGACTCCAGGTATAGCGTCAGGTGTTATACTGGTATTCCTAATGGCGTTTACGGAGTTCGTGGTTCCTGGACTCCTGGGAGGCGTCTATGGATATACAGTCGGGTACCTTATATGGGATCTTTTCCTGAAGTATAGAAACTGGCCTGTAGGCTCCGCACTAGCCTTCATAGTCACTTTGACCTCTATTTTTGCGGTATACTTCTATACACGTTACGGTGGCGGTAATGATTAGGAAAGTTCTCAAGATATACACATATCTTCTCCTAGCATTCATATACGCGCCTCTCATCTTTGTAATAATACAGTCCTTCAACGTCTCGAAATATCCAGGAGACCTAAAAGGGTTTACACTAAGATGGTACTCAGAGCTTCTGCTTGACTCTGAAGTCCTTACAGCAGCTTTAAACGGGGCTTCCGTCGCACTCATCTCATCGATTTTATCAACGATACTAGGGGGTTTAGCAGCGTATTATTTTGCTAGGAGAAGATCATCACCACTCGTTGATAACTTCTTCTACGCCCCTATAGTCATCCCTGAGATCGTAGAATCGGTAAGTCTTCTCATGCTCTACTACTATGTTGGTGCCGAGCTGGGCTTTTGGACCGTCCTGATAGGACACACCGCATATAATGTGTCATATGCCTATGTTGCGCTCAAGCCACAGTTTAGGCTGACAGCTACCAATGTAGAAGATGCAGCGTACACGCTGGGCGCTAAGCCTTTTGATGTATTCGTTAGGGTATACTTTCCTCTTGCACTCCCAGGCATCATATCCTCGCTTCTCATTACATTCTCGATGTCCTTCGACGATTTTATAAAGACAGCTTTTACGACAGGGCCGGGCTTCAAGACTCTTCCATTGGTTATCTGGGCGCGAGCGGCGCGTGGCAGAGCTACTTCCGAGCTTAACGCGCTGGCTACAATACTCATTGCTGTATCGCTGCTGACAAGTTACATATATACAAGGCAAGTCTTTAAAGGTAAAGAAGACTAAACCCTCTTTACACTTGTACTTATCCGTTCAACAATTGCCAGTATGTTTTCGTCCACAGGATTCGTAAACAGCAGTTTAGCATCCTTTGGCGGATATACCGCTGGATTGCTTAGGATCTCATCAGGGACTAACCCCTCTAATAGGCTCTTCTTTATGGGGCTCGGATAATAAGTATAGCTGACGTTTTTGACAGCACTCTCTCTTTCAAGAATAAAGTTTATCCATTCATGGGCCAGGTCGACCTCCCTAGCACCCGTTGGAATAGTCATGAAGTCGATCCAGATGAAAGCGCCCTCTTTTGGTAGGGTATAACCTACAGCTTTTTCCTCACTTTGCGCTTGCATTACGTCGCCACTCCAAGCCTGTGCAGCGTGCAAGTCGCCCTTCGCCAGTTGGGGTATATATATGCTAGCACCATAGTAGCCTGCCAGATAGTCTTTTTGTTTTCGGAGTAAATCTATTATCCTGTTCACGGCATCGTCAGACCAGTCGTCTAAGGGAATATTAAGGTAGAGCTTTGCAGCGTTCACAACTTCTAGGAACTCCTCAAGCATAGAGACTTTTCCCTTATGCCTTTGAAGGAACCCTTGAGTATCAAAGAGCTGTTCGTATCCTTCTATCTCTCCAGCATTTACAAACTTACCGTTAAAGCCGATACCTGTTGTACCCCAAGCATAAGGTATGCCGTAGTTGAGACCGGGGTCGAACTTGTTGTTTAAAAAGAGGGGGTCTATGTTTGCAAGGTTTGGGATCTTAGACTTGTCGAGAGGCCTTATAAGGTTTTTCTTAACGGCTTGTGACAAGAACTGATCTGTCAGAACTACGACATCATACCCCCCGCCACCATACTGTAGCTTCGCATAAGCCTCTTCAGCGGACTCGTACTCATCGTAGATTACCTTAACATTGTACTTGGTTTCGAACTCCTTTATTAGGTCTGGGTCTATGTATGTGCTGTAATTGTATACTCTTAAGGTCTTCTGTCCTCCCGTTGACTGTCTCTCGAAATAGTAATAGCCAAGAGCTGCTGCCGCTGCTATAATTCCAGCGCTTAGGATGAACTGTCTTCTTGTAATCTTCACGTATCACATGGGTTTAAAACCGAAAATATAAAGGTAATGCTTTAGTTCATTCTTTTTTGGGAGGAGACAAAAAGGAATATATTCCGTGTAATTATACCCTCTCTTGTGCATGGCGAAACGTTTTATCCACGTGAGGTACAGGAGTTGACTCTCGCTACCCTTGCAGTGTTTGCTGTAATTGCAGGGGAGTATCTCTATCCGTTCTATACACCGAGTTTTCTCCAATTACTCAGGCTTCTAACTTTATCCTTCGTTATCTACGTACCCCATGAGCTTGCCCACAAGTTTATCGCGATGTACTTTGGTTACCCTGCAAGGTTCTCTATCGTATGGGAATTCTTTCTTTTAACCCTCATCTCTGCAATACCCGTGATCCCAATCAAATTCATAGCTCCGGGAACCGTCTACATATATACTGGGCCTTTTATAGACAAGAAGACCGACGGGATGATATCGGCTGCTGGACCCGCGACAAACATCCTACTAGGACTGGTCGGAATGATTGCTGGTGGGACATTTGCAAAAACAGTAATGAATTTTAGCGGTTGGATTGCTTTTTTCAACCTACTACCGTTTGGTCCCTTGGATGGGCGAAAAGTTTTAGCCTGGAACGCGGGTGTATGGGCGGCTCTAATGCTTGTGTCACTAGCAATGGTTATTCTCTAAGTTACTCGTATTGTAAGCAGTGAGTCAAAAAACTTATATCTTACGATTACCGGCATTGACTGTGTCATCAGCTAAAGAACGCGAAGCTAAAATTCAAGCTTTGAGGCAGGTAAGAGAACAAGAGGAGGAAGCTAGAAAAAGACTCAGCCAAATAAAATACAAGTTGGTTATTCTAAGCGGAAAAGGCGGTGTGGGAAAGAGCTTTGTTACAGCCAACCTCGCCGCCGCGCTTGCAGCAAAGGGATTCCAGGTTGGTGTTCTCGACGCAGATGTGCATGGTCCCTCTATACCAAAGATGTTTGGCCTCCACGGTCAGGCGATATACGCAGGTCCAGGAGGACTGCTACCCCTCGTAGGTGTTGGAGGTGTACGCGTAGTCTCAGCGGATCTAATGCTACCCGACGAGGAAACCGCGCTTATATGGCGCGGCCCCATGAAGACGGGTTTCATAAGAGAAGTTCTATCAATGGTAGCGTGGGGGCCCCTGGACTTTCTGCTTGTAGATCTCCCGCCTGGTACAGGCGACGAACCCCTAACAATAGCACAACTAATCAAAGATTTAAGCGGGGCTATAGTTGTCACCACTCCCAACGACTTGACACGTATAGTCGTAAAGAAGGCTATCACGTTTTGTAAGCAGCTAAAGGTTCCCCTGCTCGGCGTGGTTAATAATATGAGCCATTTCACGTGTCCCGTATGCGGCACTAAACACTATATATTCGGTCAAGGAGGTGCAACGAGACTAGCAGAGGAGACTGGTGTGAGAGTCTTAGCAGAAATACCCATAGATCCACGTATAGGCGAGTCCGTGGATAACGGGGTTCCCTTTGTTCTCGCCTACCCTGACACCGAGACAGCTAAAAGCCTGATGAGTCTGGCTGACAAGGTTCTGGAGGCTTTAAAAGCTGAGGCGAAGCCTAGTCAAGAAGGCTCCTCAAACTCACAATAAAGTCTCTCAAAATGCTATATGCCCTACTCGACTCGCTCGAATCGACAATAAATATTATGTCCCGGTAACTTGAAACAACCTCAGTCAGGTTTATCCCTCTAACAGAAAGAGCCATTGCAACAATTGAGACAACTCCAGGCGTGACGAGGATCTCGGGAGGACCCGTTAGGATTATTGCAGATTGATTTCTAAGAAACTGTTTCACGCTTTCCCTCTTTATACCCGCATAAATTTTCTCCAGGAAATCCTCCCGTCCTATGATTGTTAAAGCACTGGTTCCCTGAACAAGCTGTAGATACCCATTACTAGAGGTTTCATTATGGATGCTTTTAATAATCGTGGATGTCTCAAGAGTATCTACCGAGAGAACCCCGAGCTTGTCAAGGAGTCTTATCTCGCTTCCCACAAGCGCTGTCGCAATTTTCCTTGCCTTTACGCCTTCCTCTAATAACTCCTTCGAGGCCCTTAACACGGCCATCTTTACGGAGATACCCGTAAGTTTGCGACCTGAAAGCTTTTCAACTTCCTCGTGTAAAAGGCGTGCTAGTGCCGAGTAATTTACAATACCTAGGCGCATAGATTCTAGGATGTATGGCCTAGTCATGAGAACCATTTTCACGTATTTTACAACAGTATCCTTAGCAGGCACGCTGGATGATGGGGAGCTAAGTTTAAAAACATTTTTAGGAAAAATTAAAAAATAAATTATTTTAAATGAATAAAAATTTTTTAATAAATAGAAATGTTTATAAAGACAAAAGTTTTCAAAAAGCCTTGATGCAGAACCAGGTAAAAAAATCAAATAAAATATTACTTACAGCTGTATTCATTATAGGACTTTTAATCGGTGGTGGACTAGGGTATCTACTCGGACATACATCACCATCACTACAATCTAGCTATATCGATAAAATTAAATCACGTGGAAAACTTATAGTTGGAACATCGGCAGACTGGCCGCCATTCGAGTATGTCGATAAGAACGGGAACTTTGCAGGAATAGACATCGAGATAGCGAAGCGAATAGCACAGGCGTTAGGAGTACAGCTCGAGATAAAGGATATGCAGTTTTCAGCCTTAATTGAAGCTGTAAAGAACGGCGATGTGGATATGGTTCTAGCAGACATGACACCCACTTCTGAACGCGAAAAAGTAGTAGACTTCTCATTTCCATACTATTTTGCTAGTAAGGGCGTGGTTGTAGTACTTAAAAATTCAAACATCGCAAAGCTGGAGGACCTCTACGGAAAAAAGGTCGGAGTCCAGCTTGGAACAATACAGGAGGACTATGCTAACGAGTATCTGAAGGGGAAGGCTGAGATAAAAACATACGACAAAGTATACCCAGACATGGTAATGGTACTGCAGAGGGGCGACGTTGACGCGATAATAATAGGAGAAAAAATTGCAAACGCCCTCGTCATAAAGAATCCTGATCTCAAGACAGCTTTCATTGTTGGCAAGCCAACAGCGGGTGCTGCGGTCGCTTTGCCAAAGGGAGCAACCGACCTGAAGGTATTTGTCGACAAGGTAATTGAGGATCTTATAAACAGTGGGGAGATGGACCAGATATTCCTAAACGAGACCCTTAAATGGCTTGGTGGAAGCTGAGCAAAGAATATTGAATAGATAGAATGATTTTTTTACGTGGGTTGAAGATGGACTTTATTAGCTTTGTTATTGAATACCTACCCTTTATCTCTCAGGGAATGCTCACCACTCTTCAACTCTCAATAATCTCTTTTTTGATGGGCTTGATACTCGGTGCTTTTCTCCTAGCGCTCACGTTATCCCCTCTAAGGCCGGTTGCCCGGGCATATATTGAGCCGATACGTGGGACTCCTCTACTCGTCCAGCTCTTTGTTCTCTATTTTGGTTTGCCGTCCATAGGAATAAAACTAGATGCCTTTACAGCCAGTATTCTAGCCCTTGGCCTTAATAGCGGGGCTTATCAAGCAGAGATATTCCGGTCTGCGGTGAAGGGAATACCGGATGTTCAGATACTCTCAGCCGAGTCTCTAGGTTTCACACAATACCAGACTTTCCGGTATGTTATATTACCACAAGCCTTACGGATTTCGATACCTTCGCTTGTAAACGAGTTTGTAACCGTGATTAAGGAAAGTTCGCTGGCCGCGGTGATAGGTATCGTAGAGCTTACGAGGCGTGGGCAGTACGTGGCAGCGTATACCTATAGGGCGTTTGAGGCTTACTTGATAGTAGCTTTCCTCTACTTTGTTTTATGCTATGTCTTCTCTCACGGTTCCCGTGTTCTAGAGAGAAAGGTCAGAATACCAGGCTACACGGGTGCGTAGTGATGACAGAGATAGTGCTTGAAATGGAAGATATTTGGGCAGGCTACGATGAGCAACCCGTAGTAAAGGGTGTTTCTCTCAAGGTACAGAAGCACGAGAAAGTTGTGATAATGGGTCCAAGCGGAAGCGGTAAAAGTACCTTGCTAAAAACAGCGGTACTACTTGTTAAGCCCTTTAAGGGCAGAATATACTTGGACGGCGAAGAGCTCACCGCGGAGAACGTTGACCTTAGAGCAGCTCGCGCGAAGACAGGTTTTGTCTTTCAAAGCTATAACCTATTTCCCCATCTAAAAGTGATCGACAACATAACTCTGCCGCTACGCATCGTGAAAGGATATACTAGAGAAGAAGCAATTAAAAAGGCTCTTGAGGTTCTCGAAGAAGTCAACCTTCGAGGATTCGAGGAAAAATATCCTTTACAGCTAAGCGGTGGACAACAACAAAGGGTTGCCATTGCAAGGGCCCTCGCCATGGATCCTATTCTGCTCCTCTTAGATGAACCAACCTCTGCACTTGACCCAGAGTTAAAGGCTGAGGTTTTGGACACTCTCAAAGAAGTTGCTCGTAGAGGCATAGCAATGCTCGCCGTAACCCATGAATTGGACTTCACAAAGGAGATCGCTGACCGTGTAATAATAATGGAGGATGGCGCCATCGTGGAGAGCGGTCAGGCTAAGGAGGTGTTGGAAAATCCATCCACGGAACGCACGCGGAAATTCCTAAGGCTTATCCAGAAGGTTTGAGATCCAGATAGCGCCGGTAGAGCTCACCTCTGTTGTTTACCCCCCAGTAGATTAAGAAGTTCATATAGAAAGACCAAGAGTGTTCGACAAGATGGTCTATCTTTTTCTCTATCAAGGTATGTATCTTATCTACAACATTCACGTCGCAGCTGGCAGCCCTCGGATAACCTGTGGCCTTGGCCACACACGGTATGACGCTATCCAGCTTGAGGCCTGTGAGTGCGGCTAGTGAAAGCGAGATGATGAAGTGGACACCGAATAGTCTCTTTGACAGTCTCAGGCAAAGAGACACGTATTCTCCAGTCGAAAGACTCCTCGTGTCGCTCTCCAAGAGAAGCGCGACAAGTTCATTACCTTTGATATTTTCCATGAAGACTTTTTCAGGTATAACAATTCTCTCGGGCCTGATGAACAAAGCATAGTAAACTGGTACTTTCTCGTCGAAAACAAGGGTTAGAGAGCTCACCTCGCTACAGAGTGCTGGGCGGAGCGGGACAAGAGTTACCGGGATGTGAGGTCTGGGAGACTCAAAAATTGCTTGTTTGAGCCCGCCCTTCCTGAGCCTTTTTACCGAGAGAATCTTTGCAGCGTTTACGGCTTTAAATCCTCCTATCCCTAAAATCCTCTGCTGCAAGCTATTCTGAATTATGAGATGTGGAGTATCAAGCTTGGTGAGCTCTAACTCATCTACGAGTATCGAATTAGCGTTTTTAATAACAAGTCCCGGATCATCGTAGACTATCACCGCACCCTCTTTATCTATTAGTTCCAAGCTGTCGATGAAGGAGACTATCGACACCATTCCCAAAACTTAAAGAAAAGTATAAAAACGATGCCTTACGTGCTATAGGTGCCGGTGAAGCTCCATTGTGTTACAAGTCTATAACACTCTATCGCGAAGTCTTGAGGTGTTTCAGCCTGTAAACCCTGGAAGAGTTCTGATGTATGTCTGCGGTCCGACAGTCTATGATTATTCCCATGTTGGACACGCCCGAACCTATGTAGCTTTCGACGTGATAAAACGTTATTTGAGGCTTATAGGCTACGACGCTTTCCATGTTCAAAACATTACTGACATCGACGACAAGATCATAAACAGGGCACGTGACGAGGGAAAGGACTGGAGGGAAATCGTCGATGAGTACAGCAAGGACTACCTAGATGCGCTGAAAAAACTCAATGTTTTTGTGGACATCCATCCACGAGTCACAGAGCACATAAGCGAGATCATAGATTTCATCCAAAAGCTCATAGAAAAGGGTCACGCTTACGTGGCGCCAAGTGGCAGCGTATACTTCGACGTGGACACGTACGGCGACTACGGCAGGCTGAGTGGCCGTCAGGATAAAAAGATGTGGAGTCAAGAGGAGTTTGCTACTGAGAAGAAAAACCCTTATGACTTTGCGCTTTGGAAAGCCCGTAAACCAGGCGAGCCATATTGGGACTCACCCTGGGGTCCCGGGAGACCTGGCTGGCACATCGAATGTAGCGTGATGTCCTCACGCTACCTTGGAACCAGATTTGACATACATGGAGGAGGCTCTGACCTGATCTTTCCTCATCATGAGAACGAGAGGGCCCAAAGCGAGTCATTGTTTGGAGAGAAGCCTTGGGTGAAGTATTGGATGCACACCGGGATGCTACAGGTTGGTGGTGAGAAGATGAGTAAGAGTTTAAAGAACATTGTGCCTCTCAAAGACTTATTCAACTCCTACGACCCCTTAGTGGTCAGGCTCTGGCTGGCCAGTGCCCATTATAGGACTATACTTAGTTTCTCCGATGAGATTCTCCAACAAGCGCGCTCTAACCTGGAGAGGTTGAGGGGGGCCGCGTTACTAGTACAGAAGCTCTTCAAAGAGGTGGAGCCGGCTGGCAGGCTTTCAGATGAAGACCTTGTCACCTTGAAAGAAATGTCCCAGCTTCGCAGAGATTTCTATGAAGCCATGAATTCTGACTTTAATGCTAGCGCCGCGTTTGCCTCCGTCATGCAATTAACCTCGATTATATACTCCCGGATATCTAGCAAACCTTCCTACACAACGGTCTATATAGCATACAGGTTGCTTGAGGAGTTTAACAGAGTATTGGGTGTTTTAGATGACATAATGTATGAGACTCCGAGTGAGACGATACCAGTAGAGCAATTGGTAGATCTCATAGTCGAGGTTCGCAACGTGCTACGCTCACAGCGTAACTGGGAGCTAAGCGACTACATCAGATCTAGGCTCTCAGACCTGGGAATAGTGCTAATGGATGAAAAGAATAAAACACGGTGGCTGTTGCGCAGGTAGCCTCCCTATTTTGTCTTACCTGAGAGGGATTTTTGGCTCTAAGCCCAATCCCAAGGCAAGTGCCCCCGCAATCCCTATGTTTTGGCCTAGTTTCGTCGGCTTGATGTCCGGAACCCTGTTGATGGCATACTTCTCCACTTCCCCCCTAATGTTGTTCAACAGTATGTCGACGTTGTTTAGGGCTACAGAGCCTCCTACAGTTATTATCTCAGGGTCGTAGTAGTTTACAATAGCTGCAAAACCGTACGCGTTTAACCTTCTAACCTCTGATATGACGAGGAGTGCTAACGGGTCCCCCTTACGATAAGCTTCGAAAATTAGGGGTGCATCTAAATCTTTTCTATCCTTCAGTACGGAGCCTTCAATTTTCTCGCGCTCGACCTCGGCCAGAAACCTTGCAAACCTCGGAATCCCGCTCCCAGAAGAGTATGCCTCCCAATGCCCCTTCTTCCCACAGCCACAGGTCAACCTTTCCTGGGAGTCCACTACCAAATGACCTATTTCATGCGCGTTGCCATCCTTGCCTAGAAGAAGGGATCCGTCAACGTATACTCCACCACCTATACCAGTGCTAATAGTCACGTAAACAATGTTTTCATGCTTGGAACCCTCTCCCCAGTACCTTTCACCGACAACGGCTGTTACTGCATCGTTTGCGAAAGCGACGCGTAGACCTGTAAACTCTTTGAGGAGTTTAACGAGTTCGAGCCTCTTGAATGGCATGTTTGGCGCATTGATTATCTCACCTTTCTTGATGTCGAGTGGACCTGGACTCCCGACTCCCATCCCTACGACCTCCACGTTGAAGCTTTTTAAAATTCCATTAGCTACTCTGGCAATATGCTCTACGTATTTTAGTGGGTCTTGGAAGTCCCAGGTCTTAAAACTCTCTATTTGTAAAAGCTCTCCATCCGAGTTTCCAATGCCCACACGGGTGTTTGTAGCTCCAATGTCAACTGCGAGCGCGTATTTCACGGGTCTAAAGCCCGCGACCAAAAGTATTAAGCTTAACGCGAAATGTAATTATTTGATGATGAGGGTCTAAAGCAGGGAATAATGACCGTAAACCGTCGCGGCTGACCCTTTTCACCTTTCCTCTTTATACGTCGCGTGAAGGGAATACAATTCTCTAAAAATCCACGGCACGTCGCAGAAAAATATACCCTTTATTCAATCCATAGAAGGTCATTCTCTAATTCTAGCTAGCGAGCCTAGCGTGTCAGGGGTTAACTTATAAGCAGGCTAACAAGCATAACGATGACATCAAAGTCTGCAGGGTTGATAACCCCTTCAACAGCTACTAAAAGATCTCCCCTCTTGAAAATAAGGACACTTTTGGATCCCTGTTTTAGCGCAAGCCAGGGATCAGAGTAGCCTAAAACCGTTAACGTCGATCTTACATATGCCAGGAGGTCAGATACCTCTACCTTAGGAGGATATTGATAGAGTATTTTATCCGAGTTGAACGCTACGATACGGCTAACACCAAGGCTCTTCAGCGACTTCAACACATCCTCCTCCTCAGCAAAGACTTCAAGCACAGGCTTACTGCTCATCGAAACGCCCCATTACTACCTCAATGCTCTTTAATGAATATTTTCCTATGATACGGGCTTCAAAAGAGAACGATAAAAATATATGCATGAATCTTGGCATGGGAATTGACAGACCATGAAACCTTACGCCTTTAGTGAAGAGGAAGAGGAATGGGACGAGGAAGAATTCGAAGAGGAAGAGGAGGAAGAATTCGAAGACTTCGGTGAAGAGGAGGAATTCCTAGAAGAAGAGGAAGAGGAGGAAGAGTGGGAGGAGGAAGAGGAGGAAGAATTCTAAAATCTTTTTGACCGCGTTAATTATTTTAAATATCGTTGTCTTGTCTTTGTCTCCGTTAACTTTTCCGTTTTTTCTTTTTACTCGAGCGGGTCTTCAAGAACTTTGATCTATTATTTATGTAGATTCCCAGCAAGGTCAAAGCCCCTATGATAGCGAAGACTACAACTATTAGGTGTCCATTCGAGGAAATTGTACTTTCTCCCGTTGGAGCCTCTGATTCTACAGCCGTAATTACAAAGGAGGACAAGCTTGGATCGGCATTATCTGCTATCAAGATAATCTGAACAGTCGCGTTTTCTTTTCTCAGAAGCTTAACAAAGAATGTGACAGGGACATCTTTACCGCCAGGAACGGCTCCAAGCCTTACTGTTAGATTACTTCCCCACCTTATTCCATCCGAGGTGAGATTTACATAGCTAGGTCCGAGAACATGTAGAGAAGTATTAATGGCAGGGCTGCTCCCATAGTTATGCACGAGTATTCTCACAGTTCCGGTAGCACCTTGCCTCAACTGTAAAACACTTGGATATACATAGATTACAAGTATTGGTCCTTGCTGAAAGCCTGTCAAGGCTTGGTTGGGGGGAATTAAGGCTAAGGTGATCTCGGTTAATACAACTACTATTAAAAAAAGAATGTGTATGTTATGTCTCATACGCCCCTAACCGCTACAACTCAAAATTAAGGTTTCCCCACCAAATAAAGGATAATCGGGTGGCACCCTCAGCCAGGAGTCATTCTTATAAGCGAGTAATGACCAGTTCTTACACTCCGGGACTTTTCCCAAAGACAAGATTGTTAAAGTGTTATTTCTAACCCCGATTGTTACATCGGTTATCCTGGCTATCGCCGTTACAAACGTCTCTCCAGCGTGTACAGGATGATTGTAGAAGCATTCTTTATGATCACTGTGCTTAATGCATACATTTACAAGCACAATTCTCCCAGTATTATTACCTAGGTAGCTGGCCATCGTCTTAATCTCTTCAGTTACTCGGTATATGTCTCTCTGAACACTAATAAGATTATACACGATGGTTGCTGTTATTAAGAGACTCAGAAAGGCTAAGGCAAAGGCTATTCGAGTAATCAGTTGTGTCTCGTCCACAACCTCCTTGAAGTGTTAAAGTATAAAAACATGAATGTAACCTTACTCTGGGTCCGTCTATGAGGCATGCATTACTGCTGCAATACCTGCTAGGATTTGTTCTCATGGTACTTTTCTCCTACATGAACGCACACTACCCTGATAAGACATGGCTCTTTTTCACACTTTACCTGTTAGTTTTTATGGGCATAATCTTCTTCGTAACTGGTAGGCAAGCCCAGAATATCTTTAGAGACCTAGAGGAGGTTAAGAAAGGCGAGATAATATATCAGGCCGATCCGGATCAGAGCCTTAAGCTTCGCGAGAAGGACATGGAGAAGACTCAGGGTGAGCTCGCAGCTCAATTCAAGGTGTCATTGATTCCCATGTTGACGATGATCCTTTTTCTCATGGTTTTTTACATACCTTCCTTTCGACAATTCTTTCAGAACATAGGAAACACACTCACACAGGATCAGAAAATGGCGATGTTCTACTCTTTCCTGGCTATGTACGGCTCATTCTATCTAATCTCGATGATCACTGGCCTCTATACCAGGCGTGTTCAATCTAAAACGGGGACACTTACAATAGCGACAAAATACACAATAACCTCTAGAGGTATTATAGTGGACGACAGGCTTCCAATAAAGTTTCCACTAAAAGGCTCTATCGGCACCGATAACAAGAGGAAGTTCGTAGAGATAACACTAATCCAGCAAGTCATGGGTAGCCAGGTCAAGCAGAGAATAAGGCTTTACACGCCTGAACCCTCAAAGCTTGCCAACCTTCTTAAAGAAAAAGGTATGATGCAAAAGTAACAACTTCAGTCACGAAATTCCCGGCTCAATCCATCTGGGAAGCTTTGGGTACTCACTCGAAAGAGTCGACAAAAATATAAAAACCCCCAAACCAGAAATAGAAGACGGCGGCCGTAGTCTAGTCTGGTAGGATGGCGGCCTGCCACGCCGCAGAGCCCTGTAGGCGCGGAGAACCCGGGTTCAAATCCCGGCGGCCGCACCTTTTCTCACATTTAACGGGTCTATACAGGATTTTGGCAAAAACTACTCATCTCTATTTATCTGGCTTTCCTCCTTCTATCATAAAAAACGCGGACGAACTCCATTCAAAGAAGCATTCTTAAACAATAATAATCTTGTTCTGAGCGATGCGGAGAATTTATTTGTAGCCTTGCATATTCTTGCGTGTTAAGCTTACCGAGGATGAACAGTATGCCCGACAAGGTCCTAACTCTCCGAGAAGCATTAAGTCATCCTCTAAGGCGGGCAATAGTATCCTGCCTTATCGAGAACCCGGGCCTAAGTGTAAGACAACTAGCCCGTGAGCTAGGCGTTAGTATAGGCTCTCTCTCGGGACACCTTGTTATCCTAGAACGAGTGGGGCTTATCCGGGAAGTGCGCTTATCGAAAAAATTACAGCTCTACGTGAACGAGGAAATGTTGATGCCCAGAACTCTCGATAGGCGGCACGATCTGAGCATAATATGGAGTGAACATAGTGGTCTCTCCTCCGTCTGAGAAATACAAATTGACCCAAAGCCTGGCATCTGTATAAGGCTTCCTTCAAGATTAAAGGAGATCAATTCCACACTTAAGGCTCTCGATCCACTTTAGAGCTTTTTCAACGACATCTTTCCCGCTAAGTATAGCTCCGTGTTGAGGCACAATTGTCTCGATCTCCAAACCCTTTATTCTGTTAAGCCAGGCCTGAATAGCTTTGTTTCCCGCCATGTATCTCTTGTGGAAAGGCTCCATGTATTTGATGTGTCCATCAAAATCCTTGACGAAGTCGTAACCAACCTGATCCGGAAACACTGACGCGAAGAGATCTCCGGAGAACAATATCTTTGAACATGGATCGTATATCTGGTTGTTCCCAGGTGAGTGCAGGAAATGCGCAGGTATTACTTTAAGCTTGCAATTTCCGAGCTCTAGCTCTGTACCCTGCTCCGGGACTAGTAGGAAACGACTGCCAGGCGATACTTCTGGGGGAAACACGTGTGGCACGAAGCGAGCCCAAATCTCGGGGAGCACTATCTTTGCGTTAGGTAACGCCGTATACCAGCTTGAAGCAGCCCCGATTACGTCGGGATCCTGGTGCGAAAAGAAAAGGTACTTTATCTTAGGCGCTGGAACTATGATTGAGACTTCTGCTAAAAGCCTCGAAAAGGTAACCCTACCGCTTGGATCAGCTAAGAGGCCTTCGCCTGAGTCTGCTATAACAATCTGGTTTGCTTGGACGTAGCCTTGTGGTGTCAACTCCCTGAAAACGGTAAATGAGTGTGCATCCTTCGAATATAATGTCAGCATGGTTTCAGATGTTTGCATATATCTCTGTATTTATAAACTATCATTAGTAATAATCATTATTAAAAAGAAAATGCAAAAGTTAAATTTTATCCTAGATTTTATCCCCTACATCATATATATCTTTTTTTACAGAAAAATTTTTTAAAAGATTGAGTGATATCCTAGCTGTGCGAATCAGGGAACATCCTATACTAGATTTCACCCGGGGTCCCCCTCTAAAATTCACCTTTAACGGAAATATCCTTGAAGGATACCCTAACGAGAGCGTACTCGCTGCGCTATGGGCTAACGGTATAAAAAGTTTAAAGAAGGGAGGTCCCCCTCAAGGCCCTTTTTGCCAGATAGGCTATTGCTCGGGCTGCATGGCGCGGGTAAACGGACGACCCCGTGTTAGGACGTGTCTGGAACCTGTCTCTGAGGGGCTTATCGTTGAGATCGAGGAAGAACCGCTTCCCCCGAAGGTCACACATGAAGCCGAAGAAGGAAAAGCAGAGATAATTGAGACAGACGTGATGGTTGTGGGGAGCGGGCCCGCCGGTATTTCCGCGGCTATAGCTGCTAGAGGGGAAGGATTGAGGGTAGATGTTTTCGAGAGGCACTTCAGGCCGGGTGGACAACTAGTGAAGCAGACACACAAATTCTTCGGCTCAGGCAAGCTTTTTGGTGGTCAGCGGGGTTTCCAGATAGCTCGGAGGCTAATCCAGGATGCTAACTCTCTCGGCGTGAGAATACATACGAGAGCCCCGGTGATAGGGTGGTTCAAGGAGGGCTTTTTTGCCGTGGCGGCTCAAGATAGACTCGTTCTTGTTAAGCCTAGGACTGTTATCGTATCAACGGGTGCCGTTGAGAGGTTTCTGCCATTTCCGGGAAACACGCTTCCCGGTGTAATGGGTGCAGGGGCGGCGCAGACGCTGATGAACGAGTACGGGGTAAAGCCTGGAAACAGGGCAGTGGTGGTCGGGGCCGGAAATGTCGGGCTTATTGTGGCGTATCAGCTTCTACAGGCAGGTGTTGAGGTTGCAGCCGTCGTTGAAGTCATGAAAGAGATAGGGGGCTGGCTTGTCCACGCTGCCAAACTCAGGAGGAGGGGTATACCTATACTTACTAGCCACACTGTGGTAAGAGCGGAGGGAAAGAATAGCGTAGAGCGCGTCATCGTATCTCAGGTCAACGATAAATTTGAGCCAATACCGGGTACTGAGAAGGCTTTTGAGGCTGACCTTCTACTCCTAGCCGTGGGTCTCACGCCTGAAGCTAGGCTACTAGCAGAAATGGGTGCTAGAATGGTTTGGACAAGTGAGCTTGGAGGTTATGTTCCATATAGGAACAAATATATGGAGACAAGTATCCCGGGAGTATTTGTTGCAGGTGACGCATCGGGCATAGAGGAGGCGACGACAGCTATACTCACTGGGAGGATCGCCGGATACTCTGCTGCAATCAATATTCTAGGACCACGTGACGAACTTTTAAGGAAAAGAGAGGAGGCCATGCGGGAACTCGAAGCAGCACGCATGACGCCATTCTCTACTAAAGTTTTAAAGGGAGTAGGCAAGGTGATGCTGAGTGAGCTACAGGCTTAGAGGTTATGCTACGGTTGAAGAGCTACGAGACGCTGGCTTCATCCCACCGGAAGAGCTAGTCGAGTCTAAGGCTATAGCCGTCTCGGAGTGTATTGAGATGATCCCATGCAACGTCTGTCAGTCTGTTTGCCCAGTTAAGGCCATACGTGTCGAAGGTCTCAGTGGGAGACCGAGAATAGACTGGGATAGATGTACGGGCTGCGGTGTATGTGTTGGTTCATGTCCTGGACAGGCCATGTTCATGGTGGGAAGGGCAGGCAATGATTACATAGTAGGACTCCCATACGAGTTCCTGCCACGCGCAGAGAAGGGTAAGCGGGCAGTACTAATGGGCCGAGACGGTCGGGAGCTTGGAGAAGGTGAAATTACGAGAGTTTTTGAAATTAACAAGACTCAGGTTGTATTTGTAAAGGTGCCAAGGGATCTTATATGGGAGGTGAGAAGCATACGGGTGAAGTGAAAGCCTACATATGCATGTGTGAAAAGGTTACTCTCGAGGATGTCGACAAGGCTCTAAAGGAGGGTATAAGGGATCTCGAGTCGCTCAAAAGGAAACTAAGAATAGGGATGGGTCCGTGCCAGGGTAGATTCTGCATCCCCGCGCTCATTTCCTATGTTAGTAGAAAGCTAGGTGTTCCACCCGAGAAGCTTGCCTACCCAATAGTTAGACCACCATTAGAGCCTGTTCCCGCAAAACTCTTCCTGCAGGTGAAGTATGATGAGATATGAGACTATCATAATAGGCGGGGGTATTACGGGCCTGGCTACAGCTTTCAGCCTTGCGAATAAGGGTGCTGGTAAAGTTGTGGTCCTGGAGCGAAACTATCTCGGCTCCGGTTCCACCTTCCGTTCCGCGGGGGGGATCAGGGCGAGCTTTACCAGCAAAGAGCATATAGCACTAATGAAGCGAAGCATCGAGTTATGGGGGAAGCTCGCAAGTGAGCTGAGCATAAAATACGCAAGAAGCGGATATCTCTGGCTCTCCTCAACCGAGAAAGGTTTTGAGAAGCTTAAAGCATACATGAAGTTGCACAACGAGAGCGGGGTTCCTACACGTATAGTGGAGGAGGACTTCGTAAAACAGGTAGCGCCTCACGTGGACACAAGTAGGCTTGTAGGGGCCCTCTTCGACCCTTTAGCCGGGAAGGCCAGTCCATTCGACACTATTTACAAGTTATACGCGGCGGCGAGATCGCTTGGCGTGGAGTTCCGCACGGAGGAAAATGTCGAGGAAATAATAACGCATCAAAGCGTTGTACAGGGTGTTCGCACTTCAAACCAGCGTCTAGAAGCGGAAAACGTGGTCGTAGCTACAGGTGCTTATGTGCACGAGTTACTGAAGCCCTTAAGCGTAGACCCCCACGTGGAACCGATTCCACACTACGCAGCAATAACTGAGGAGTTTGGAAGGCTATTCGACCCGTTAATAATAGACTTTGAGAGTGGTGCTTATGCCGTCCAAACATTTCATGGCAACGTAATCATGGGCGTGGAGACTCCAGAGAAACCCTACTCTAGTCTTGAGGTAAGCATTAAGTTCCTCTACAAGGTTGTAAAAGAGTGGTCTAAGTGGCTCCCCTGGCTTCCCGAAGTAAACATTCTAAGACATTGGCCTGGCTACTATGAGGTTACACCCGACCATCACCCTGTGCTCGGCCCTGTCAACAAGTATGAGGGGCTCTATGTTGCGACCGGCTTCAGCGGACACGGCTTTATGATGGGGCCTGTAACAGGAGAGATTATAGCGAACTGGATACTCAGAGGAGATCCTGGAATTCCCGAGGCCAGGAACCTTACCCTGGAAAGGTTCGAGAGTGGCAAGCTCATCCAGGAGCTAGCGGTTATCGGCTAGAATATCTTCTCAAACCATAAATAACCTTAATAAACGATAAGGCTTGTGTCGTAGGAGAGGTCTCTATGTGGCTCTATCATGGATTATACAGGATATTCTTGATAATTAAGGCTAAGCTCACAAAATCCGAGCTTGCCCTTGTAGATGAGGGAGACCCGGATGGAATTGTCAGCGGCGCCCTCTTCAAGATGAGGTTTCCCCGAGGCGTTGTTGTCACAGCATATCCTCCGGAGATTAAGAGCAACTATCTCATAAGAGCTATTCGGTGGGACTTTGTCGCTGATCTTCCCTGCCCTGGTAAGGCCAGGCTGCGGGCTGATCACCATCTTTCAAATACCCCTTGCGCCGCTGTAGAATTCTACGATCCGAATGCTCCCGCCTCTGCTCTCCTGGCCTTAAAAGCGCTTGGGCTGGAAGAGAACCCTACGGCTTCAAAACTTGTTAGCCTTGCCGTGGAAACCGATACCGCCCAGATAACGAGCCAGGAAGCCATGGATCTCGAGGCAGCAGTCAAGGGTGCAGACTTCAAGGGGAAGCTTCACCTGATTGAGGTGCTTGCAAAGAAGGGGGTTGATGCACTTAACGATGAGAAGGTTAAAGAGTATATTGAGCGTTACAGGAAGAATAAGAGCAGGACTGAAGAGTTCGCCGCTCTTCTCCAACCGCCTCCAAAGGAGGTTATAGTCTTCTTCAAAAAAGACTACAAGCTTTCCTACCGCTACCTCACAATACTACTCGAGAAATCCGGCGCAGACTTCACATTCATCTTAGTTCCTAAGGGCCTTTTCAGGTACCGTGTATATGCTGGGGCTAAGCCTGAATCCAGCTATAACGCTGCCAGCATTGTCGAGCCGCTCGGCGGTGGGGGCCATAAGTTCGCGGCTGGGGCTACTTTTAGGTCTATCAGTTCCGCTAACGCATTAAAAAAAGTTTTGCCTCTCCTGAAACAGGCGCTCGGACGCGACTCTATAGATATAATAGTAGTTGAAGATGATGGCTTAAAGAAGACAACCCTCTCGTAGCTTATCTCTTCAGATTCTCTATCATGCCCACGAGACGCTCAACATCCTCCTCGACTATTTTTTCCAATACCATGTAAGTATGCCTAAGGAATTCGGGCTTGGTGAGAGGTCTTCCATAGAAAACGGGCTCTACAGAAGCCAGGGTCTCCTCGTAACCCGGTATTCTTCGTAAGCCCCTCATATTTGTCACCTCCTCGGGGCTCCTAACTCCTGAAAGAATGTCATGGAGCAAAAGTAGATCATCGATGGCATCCGTATATGTAGGATAGAAGACGACGCTATCCTTGAAAACTCTGTCATATCTTCCCCAAAACATAGGGCGTGTCAGCAAGCGTCTAATTGTTCGGGCCTCACTCTCACTCTCTACTTTAAGTCCTTTAACCAAGTCCAAGGCTTTGCGGGCGCTTGGGAGAAAGGACACCTTTTCTAAACTTGCTGAGATGCTCCTTATAAGCTCTTCATACTTAAACGCCTTTACACCCCGCTTAATGAGCTCTGATGCAACGTGCTCTAAAAGCTTAAAAGCTCTCTCAGTAGACTCCCAATCCACTGTATCGGCAACGTCGAGGTCTGTATGATAAACAGGAATAATTTCGGGGAAAGTGTGAAAGGTCATAGCAGGGAGTCCTTTAAGTGCGAAACTTAGACTGTCAAAGAGGACTTGATCAGAACACACAGTGACAACACTACCCATAGAGTCTGTAAGCCAGGCCTGGATATCCGGCGACGAGGCTGAGATTCTTAGAGAAGATCCACCCAGCGTGTCTACGTTGAGAAGTACACCGAACTCCTCTAGAAGTCCATTCTTTTCAAGAAACTCGGCGAAAACACGCGATCCCCATGTCCAGTACCATGGACTGAAGCTGGGTGCACCAGACTCCTCAGAGCCGAAGATTATATACCCCGCCCTCTCTCTGAACAAATTGGCTGCGTGAAGCACAAAGCCAACTCCTAGAACGTTGTCACGAAAACCTGTTAGCCACTTGTCAACATGCGCCGAAAATACAGGTCCCCTCAGGTTTCCTGCGTATATAACCGCGCTTCTACCGCTTGGATCTATTCGAGTCTCTACCTTCAAGAAGAGCTTCCTATGCTCTCTTGCCAGCTTTAGGATGCGAAGTCCGTCCTCGAGAGTAACTGCTACCGCCGGTATAGGGGGTGGCGTGCCTGCACTAAACCGGTAATCAGTGTTCAAGGTTAGAACCATCCTTCTAACTCTGGAGGGATAACGATCCATGAAAATCACAGCGTCAGCTCCAGCTCTAACGGCCTGAAGGTATTGCCACTCGACTTCGTCAACCTTGTCGTAAATCTTAATCAACACGATTTTCCCAGTGAGGTCTATAGACGCCCAGTCCTCCTCTAAGATACGGCTTCCAGTATAAACAACCTTTCCCTCGACTTCCCCGCTGAGCGTGTAAGGCATAGCGACAGCCCTTAGCCTAAGATCTCCGGCTGATAGCTCTACGTAATTTTCACGCCATGAGAGTGCCTCAAACTCTAAAACCCTCGCCTCCAAGCCAAGCTCCTCAAAACGTTTCTTTAAATGTTCTATTGCAGCCCGCTCCTCGGGCGTGCCTGCTACAATGTCATAATTGTCCAAGAACTCTGTTTCTCTAATAATGGTCTCCTTGAAATTCACATAGCCGAAAAACCCGGACATGGATAAGCTTATCGTTCCATGCATAAACAAGGTTATCAACTGGACAGCTGCACGGAAATCAAAAGTATAACACATAGACCGCAGCTAGAGTATTGATAGAACACGTTATATTTCAGAGCTCCCAATATTAATCCCGATGAAGAGAGTGAATGAGAAAATCCGAATAGCCCTAGACAATATAGATGAAGCTATTAATCTACTCCGCGAGATCGCACGTGAAGATAGAAAGATCGCTGCAGCTCTAGAGGATATTATTTACTATCTGGAGGAGGCTGGAGAGGCGCTCAACACCATATTAGAGCAGAGCTATGAGGCTGAAAAGTAGAGTAGTGGCCGACTTTATTTTTCTTCTTCAACATACTGCGGGAGTATGTAGCCTAAAACTAGAATCACTGCGAGCGATACTAGAGAGAGCAGTATTAAGATTAAGGGATTAGAACCAAAGCCTACACAGATAGGTATTGGACCGATAAGTATACAGCCACCGAACGAGGCCCGCGCGTTCTCGGGAAAGGAGAGTAATACGAGGCCTATTATCATGATGAGTATTCCGAGCGTAGAAAGTGTCAGACCAGCTTTGTATTTCTTCATCGCCAAACCACCATTAGCACATATGCTAGAAAAACCATCAGTGTCAAAACCAGTGCAAAAATCATGAGGTCTTTTGCAATAGCCCTGTTTGAGCCAAAGACTATGGGTACCGGCCCTATAATCACCACAGCTCCAGTCTCCACTTTTCCTCCAGTCTCCCTAGATTTCATCTCTATAAACATGAGAAAGAGCCCTACAATGAAAAGGATGAAGCCGAGGAATAACACGTATACCCCTATGTTCATCAGTATATTAACTCCTAAAACTTTTAAAAATCCTTGTTGGTGCGAGTGCGAAGCGCAAGAAATTAGGCCATCCCGTTTGCAAGAATATCCCGTGTTTCAGAGCACAAAGTGCTTAACCTGTGGAAAATGCTGCATGCAAACCGAGATGATCCTAACCGATCAAGACGTTAAACAGATCGAGAAGCTTGGCTACAGTCGCAAATACTTTACGGTATGGGACGGAAAATTCCTAAGACTCAGAAACGAAGGAGGCAGCTGTGTGTTCTACGACAAGGGTACAGGAAAATGTATCATATACCAGCATCGCCCCTCAGGCTGCAAACTCTACCCATTAATCTTCGACGAGAATAAGGGTCTACACCTTGATCCCGAGTGTCCGCTTGTAGAGGATTTTGCAAATAGGACAGAAGATCTTCGAGAAGCAGTTAAACTCATGGAGAAGGTTCTTCGGGATCTAGAGAAGGAATATAAATACAAAGTCAGGTGGGATCTCTTTTACACCAGCGCTCGAAGACTCCAATCAAACCTGAAAAGCGATACAGGCTAGACACTTTTCTCCTGTAAGAACCGTGAAACCCTTTGCATTACTTGTTGATGGAAGTGTGCGATGAGGGCACGCTTATCCTCCATAAGTACAATATCGCTAAGACCCTCCAAAACTATATTGTAGGCGAAGGGGCTTGGCGTATCAAGGAGAGGCGTCTCAACAATCCTGATCTTCCCGTCTCTTATAGATTCCAGAACCTCTCTTGCATGATTTATATCCATGTAATCCTCGAGTATTTCCCTGTAGGTCTCTTTCAGGACCGGGAAGTCCATCCATCGCTTCACAACCTTGATGAGAGTCAAGGCGTTTACCTGCTGTCTCTGAACACTTATCTCGTATCCTTTATAGTTCCTGAGGATCATCAGCCCCCTTACAGCGACGTGCCTAAACCGTCTCCGCATAAGCTCCGTGTTGAATATAGCCTTTTTCAGTAGATCCTCGACCTCTTCGGGCTTCAACTCGCTGAGGCTAACGGCCGGCTCTACCCCTCTCGGATATATTAGTGCAAAGCCGTTATCGTGAAGAGCTATACCGATGTTGGTTCCGGTCTTCCTGGAGGCTAAGTAGGCTAGTGCGTGGCTGAGAGCATCATTAGTCCTCCTGCCGAATAAAGTGTGGAAAACCTGATGGATTCTTCCATTCTCGTCGCGCCACTTCTCTACAAGAATAGTCTTGTCGCTTGGGTACTCCCTAATTCCGAGCGAACGCAGGAAGTAGTACATCTCCCTAAAGTATCCGATAATCGCCTCGGCTGAGTTATCGTCAACACGGCACTCCCTCTTAAGGTACTTTTTAATCTCTTCCAATGGTTTTCCACTCTCAATCCACTTAAACATCTGTCCTCTGAACTCCGAGATTTTCACCGCGAGGTCGTAGCTGAGGGGTAACATCTCGCTAAACCAGGCGGGAATAGTGGGCTTCTGCTCAAAGGCGGGCTTCACGTAAGCGATCATACCATCGCTTTTAACGAATTCGTACACCTTGCCTCCGAGGACGAACCTGTCGCCGGGCATCAGCCTTTCCAGGAACTCTTCCTCTATGTTTCCCACGTATTTTTTCTCAGTAGTATAAACTTTTACGCTGACCTCGTCGGGGATGGTTCCAACATTCAAGGAGTAAATAACCCTTGCATATTTCCCCCTTCTACCGAAGACGCCCTCAACAGGGTCGAACCATATCTTTCCATAAACTTTATGGCTCTCCAATTCGCTGTATCCTCCGGAGAGATACTTTAATACATTCACGAAGTCGTCGTAGCTGAGTTCATGGAAGCTATAGCTTCTTCTAATTATCCTGTAGGCGTCTTCAACCCTCATCTTCTTCTCGATTGCCATGCCCACTATATGCTGAGCCAGAACGTCGAGAGCGTTTCGCGGAATATGGATTTTGTCGAGATGATGCCTATAAGCTTCCCGAACCATCACTGCAACCTCAACAAGGTCGTCCCTATCTACACACACCATTATTCCCTTACTTGTCTCGTGAAGCCTGTGCCCGCTGCGCCCAATCCTTTGAAGGCACCTTGTGACCGACTTGGGCGATCCGACCTGTGCGACAACGTCGATATAACCAATATCGATGCCAAGCTCGAGACTCGTGCTGCTCACGATGGCTTTTAGCTCCCCCCGCTTAAGCTTCTCCTCAACGTCCAAGCGAACTCCTCTTGACAGGGAACTGTGATGCGCGGCTATAGAATCCTCCGGGAGGTCTTTTCTCTTCCTGGCGAGTTGCTTCAAGTGAAAAACAACGCGTTCGGTGCCGCTACGGGTATTCGTGAATATTAGCGTTGTCCGATGGCGCTTAACTATATCGTAAAGTGTTTCGTACATCCTCTGTGTAACCTCCTGGGAGGGCGTGTATATCAGGTCGGATACAGGCGACACGACCTTCAGGCTTTTACGCTTGGCGTACCTTGCGTCAACTATTACACAGTTCCTCGGAGTCCCGTCATCGTCATAACCTGCCAGGAATCTAGCAACATCCTCAAGCGGGTTTATCGTGGCTGAGAGTCCTATTCTCACAAAATCCCGTTCTGTAAGCTCGCGGAGCCTCTCAAGCGATAAAGTCAGGTGTGCACCACGCTTATTCTCGGCTAGGCTGTGGACCTCGTCTACAATCACCCATCTAACTGTTTTAAGCTTCTCGCGGAACTTTGGTGCTACGAGGATGATCGCAAGCGTCTCAGGGGTTGTGATAAGGATATGGGGTGGCTTGCGGAGCATGTTCTGGCGCTGTGTATTCGTTGTGTCGCCTGTTCTAACGACATGTCTTATCTCCGGGAGTTTGATTCCCTTCTTTTCGGCGAGCTCCCTGATCTCTCTTATTGGTTCCTCAAGGTTCCGGTAAATGTCGTTGTTTAATGCTCTTAACGGCGAGACATAGAGGACGTATACGCTGTCCCCAAGCTCACCCCTTAAACCCATCTCGATAAGCTCGCTGATAGCTATAAGGAATGCCGTCAGCGTCTTACCGGTGCCGGTCGGGCTAGATACTAGAACATTGTTGCCCTCGTGAATAGGGATGAGTGCAAGCTTCTGCGGCGGGGTCAGGTCTGGGAATTTGGAGTTAAACCATTCAGCGACGACAGGATTGAGTATCCTTAAAACCTCCTCCTTTGTGTACTCCTTATCAGCGTAAACTAGATTTCTCCTCGACTCAGACACTACACCACACAAGAAAAGGGGGATAAAAACACTTATGGTGGATTAAGGGTCTCGAGGTGCAGGGCTTTGCAGTGTCAGATACCCCAGGACAAGCTCACCAATCGCGCTTGCATGACTTTCATCATCCGATATAAAAAGGCGAGTATCTTTAAATTAGTTTGTTTCAAAGAAAACGTGTAAAGGTATGGTTAGCGAGGTCGTGGCAAGGCGGCGAAACGCGTTCAACGTCGAGAGGAGGCTTGTCAAACTCCTTTCCACAAACCCGGAAAACCACGTCTTCAGAGTACCTGTGAGCGGGGTGGGAGAGCACTTCCCCGATGTTTTTATGGTAAACAATATAGAGGACAGAATCGTGGCTTTTGAAGTTAAGGTTACATCAGGTAAGAAGGTTAAGATCAAGGGTTTCCAGGTTTCAAAGTTATTCCGTTTCCTGGACGCTTTCAAGAGGTACTCAAAGCGAGAAGCTGTCCTAGCTGTATGGTTCTCCTCAGCACAGAAATGGGTTTTCAAGAGAGTTGATTCTCTCTTCAGCGTAGATATGGTAGTCACGGTTGAAGACGAAAGCGATTGGACTCCTAACGTCAGATTGAGAGGAAAGGCTTAAATTATCGCTTCTAAATAAGTTTTTCGATGTCTGCAACGTTTGAACGCGTTGGAACACACAGCCATATAAAAGGACTAGGCGTGCGAAACGGGGAAGTGCTTCCTGTTGGAGACGGGCTTATAGGCCAGACAGAAGCCCGAAAGGCAGCCTGGCTCGTCGTTCAACTTATAAGATCAGGTAAAATGGCTGGCAGGGCTATACTTCTCGTCGGCCCTCCCGGTACAGGAAAAACGGCTATAGCTGTGGCCATCGCTAGGGAACTAGGCCCCGAAACGCCCTTCATGGCCCTGACTGGTAGCGAGGTTTACTCTGCCGAGCTCAAGAAAACAGAGGTTTTGATGCAAGCGATGAGGAAATCGATAGGAGTCAGAATTCGTGAGAGACGGTGGGTCTATGAGGGCGTGCTAGAGAAGCTTGATGTGCGGTATGATCGTCATCCCCTAAACCCATACACCCAGGTCCCAGTCGGCGGCTCGATAACTCTCAAGACTGAGAAAGAAACACGTAACCTGAGGGTGGACTCTAACATAATCTACCAGATTCTCCAAAAGGGCATAACAGAGGGGGACGTGATATGGATTGACGAGGAGACGGGCAGAGTATCACGCGCGGGGAGAGCCAAGGGATATGGGGAGTTCGATGTCCAGCCAAAGGACATCGTTGAAGTGCCGAGTGGACCGATATACAAGGAGAAGGAGTTCGTGTACACCCTGACCCTCCACGACCTGGATGTGATGGAGAGCCGCAGCGACAGTATACTTTCGATCTTCTTCGGAGCTCCATCCCAGAAAGAGATACCTCCAGATGCCAGAGCACGTGTTGACAAGACTGTCAAGGAGTGGGTTGAAGCTAAAAAGGCAGAGCTCGTACCAGGAGTTCTCTTCATAGACGATGCACACATGTTGGACATAGAGACATATAGTTTTCTCTCGCGAGCAATGGAGAGCGAGCTCAGCCCTATAATTATACTGGCAACTAACCGTGGCTACACAAGGATAAGGGGCACAGACATAGAGGCGCCACACGGTATGCCTCTAGACCTTCTAGACAGGCTACTCATTATCAGAACGCGACCCTACACTCCAGATGAGATTCGCGAGATAATAAAAGTTAGGGCGCGAGAGGAGGGAGTGGAGCTCGAGGCTGACGCACTTGAAGAGCTAGTGAAACTTGGAGCTGAGAAAAGCCTGAGGTATGCGACGCAACTGCTCTCCCCAGCTCTGCTCTATGCTAAACAGAATGGGAGGGAAAAAGTATCTAGGGAAGACGTAGCCGAGGTTTCTAGATTGTTCATAAGCACGGCCGAGTCTTCGAGCTATCTTAAAGAGCTAGAGGAGAAAATGCTCAGGTAATCTTTCTACCAAGAGTAGATATTTCTCCCTTAAATGAGAAGAGTGTTAGTATCATAACAACCTGGCCGAGATCAACTATGGGGGGACTTGCTCCGGTAAAGTATACGAGAGGGTAGAGACGTACACTGAGATAATGCGACAAGATAAACAAATGCCAGTAGTGGAAAACTGTGAAGGAGATCGCCGAGCCTAGGAAAAACATTTTTAACCAGTAGTATTTCTCAGTGTATATTGCGCCACTTATCAACCATAGTATTAATGAGACGACAACCCCCCTCCATGGCACGTACCATGCAAAGCTAGGGGGCACCAAATACGCGCTTAAGAAATTCTCAATGGGGACGAAGGTGAAAATAGAGGCTATGAGTGCAGGCATCACTATTGGGAGAATATCTTCAAAATTATCTATTTTCATACGAACCCCTTACGGAAACGGTACAAGTCCATAAAAGTTTGTTGAAAACGCGATGTTCAGGACGACGATAAGTGCTGTGTAAATTGTTATGCTGAAAGCAAGCTTCTTGGCCTTCTCAGCTGAAAACATTTTCTCCAGCAACGCCTGGAGAATCCGTCCGCCGTCTAGAGGTATGGCAGGAAGCATGTTTATAATAGCTACACTTGAAGTAAGAACTAAACACCAGTATAGAACATTGTAGAGAAGAGGATTATTCACTGCCTGCTGGATCTGAACACCCAGGAAGCCCCTAGAGGTGTTTCCGGGACGTGGAGCCAAGATTACTTCAATGCTCTTAATTTCATTCCCTCTCTTGACTGTGAGAAGAACCGCCTCGCCGGGCTTTGTGGTCTCCATTACTCTTGTGAAGTCCTGAAGCGTATTTGTCGGGACTCCATTAACTGCAATCACCACGTCGTTGGGCTCCAGTATTCCTTGAGCTGGATAGCCAGGTATTGTTGAAGCAATAAGGACTCCTGTGGGCTGGATTAGTAGAGAGGTTAGGAGAGCGAAAACGATGAAGGACGCCAGGTTTGCCGAGCTGCCCGACGAGAGGACTCTCAGTTTCGCACGCAGGCTTGCACTACCAAGTTTTTCCTCATCAATCTCAGCAAAGCCACCGGGGAAGACCAGGGCAAGGAAGAGTCCTGTAGACTTCAAGGGTAGTCCTTCAGCTGAAGCGGCAAACGCGTGGGCCAGTTCATGCGGTACTATTGTTAAGAAGACGGCGATGAGAAAGTATGGGAGAGCATCCAAGCCCAGAGTAACCCCCGGTATGATAGGCGCTACGGGGCTAGCCGCTTCGGGACGGATAAAAAAGCTGACAAGATTTGCATGGAAATAAAAAAGTCCAAAGATCATCAAGCCTATCCCTATGATCGTCGAGACATCCCCTAAGAGACGTATCAGCTTGGGATGCCTACCTGCAAAGGAAACTATAATCGTGTTGAGTCTCCTGGTCTTGAGCAGTATGACTGCCCCCTCCAGACTAATTCCAAGCTTCTCAAGGGCCTGTGGCTTTAACCTTTGGACAATTATTATTCCCGCATAAATGAATAGTATGGCTCCGAGATATACTGCGTTATTTATAGAAACTAAAATCTGACTGGACGCCACATCCGCTTACCTCGTAGCCGAAATCGATCATATTAATCCCATCTAAAATTATTTTTCGGGCATCCATGCTGACGCTGTGCAGGGGCATAACTAGCTGTAACCCTTTTCCCTTTAGCTTTCTTAAGAAAGACAAGTTTACGTTATCCCTTGTCGAGATGTTTAAGCCACCGATAAGTCCCCAGATCCTTCCAAGTCGCAGCAGGCTTGAACCAAAGGTCCTCCGCAAGCCGTGAACGCTGCACCCGAGGAAAACCACCCATCCCTTACGTGTCATTAAGGCGAGTCCCTGCTCGTTCCAGTGGGTGTCTCCATGAAGCACATATGCTCCCTCGACTCCCGGTAAGGGGGTTAACCCTCTTTTTGATGCGTGTGCGAGAGGAGGGCTAGGGATAACGTGTACAGCTTCCCGGAATTTGTCTAAGGCTCCTATGTGATGCCAGTGCGGCATGCTTCCAAATATTAGATCGGGCTTGAGTTGCACGCCAAGAGTTTCAGCGTTCTTAAAAAGGATCTTTGAGTCTGGCCCCGTGTCGAAGAGAATACGCTTGAAAACGCCCTTGTCATCCCTAGTCACAATATATATCGAGAGACCGTGTAAGGGTAGTAGATCCTCAACAGAGGGTATGTCGTCGACTAGTACGTCTATGTGGATTTCCTCTATCATTAAACTCGTGCGGGATTTATAACTCCCCCAAAGCTATTTAATTTATGTGTCTGCTAGTGATCTGCTCGAAGAGATAAGGAGTGACGAGGGGCACAGAGTAGTCTACGAGTATTACGAGGATGCAAGAGAGCCCGAAGTAGGCTCCAAGGTTGAAGAGGTTATAAATGAGCCTGTGCTCGTAGAGGCTTTAAAGCGGCGAGGAATTTACAGATTTTATAGGTTCCAGGAGGAGGCTATCAGGAAAATAAGAGAAGGAAGGAACGTCTTCATAGTTGCTGGCACCGGTGTTGGGAAGACCGAGGCATTTCTAATGCCTGTCTTAGAGAAACTCATACATGAGGATGAAATACTAGGAGTTCTTGTATATCCGACAAAGGCGCTTGCAAGGGACCAGTTAGAGAGAATAGAGTTCTATATAGGCGGGATATTTGGTTTCAGGTCAAGCGTTTTTGATGGTGACACGCCAGAGGAAGAAAGAAGGAGAATGCTAGAATATCCCCCAAAGCTTATCGTCACAAACCCTGACATGCTCCACCTAACTCTTCACTCTACGCCCGATTACAAAGAGCTGTTTCGGAGGACACGTTTCGTAGTCATGGATGACTCACATATTTACAGCGGTGTCTTCGGCTCCCATGTCCACTACGTGCTTCGAAGGTTCAAGAGGATACTCAGTTCCACGCCACTGTTCATAGGAGCCTCAGCCACCATAGGCAACCCGGGTGAATTCGCTGAAAAGCTTTTCGGCGAGGCCGTGGAAGTAGTTCAAGCCGGCCGCACGCGGAAAGCACCAATCTATCACCTAATGCTAGCACCTCGTTCAAGGTCGAAGACCTCAGAGGTTCTCTGGCTCTTGAAAAAGCTTACAGAGAGGGGTTTGAGGACGTTGGTGTTTGTTGACAGTCACAGGATAGCGGAGTCGCTTTCAATTCAGGCGTCAAGCATGGGAATCAGGGCCGCCGTCCATAGGGCTGGCTTGCTCCCCAAAGAGAGGAGAAAGGTTGAGTCTCAGCTAAAAAGCGGGTTACTCGACGCACTGGTTGCAACTCCTACCCTCGAGCTAGGCATAGATGTCGGTGAGCTCGATGCAGCTATCCTATATGGTGTTCCACCTACCTTCTCGAAGTATCTTCAACGAGCAGGCCGCGTGGGAAGAAGGCATAAGACCGGGTATGTCTTTCTAGTCTTGGGCAATGACCCCATAAGCTCGTATTATGAGAGAAATCCACAGGAATTCTATGGTCAGGCTCCCGATCCAGTATTCCTAGAGCCAGTGAACTATGAGGTGATGAAGACGCACCTTATAGCCATGGCCCTCGACAGTCCTCTGAAGCTTGAAGAGTTATACCCGTCTGAAAAACAACAGCTGGAGGAGCTTCTGAGGATGGGTTATCTAAAAATTGCGAGAGACGGGTTTATCCGTGCCACAAGGCTTGGGATAAGGTTTCTACGAGAGCACGAGAACCTTAGGGGTGTGGGCGAGCAGGTCAAGATATACAGCGACACGGGTAAACTCATCGGGTTCCGGGAAAAACAGATGGCAATCAAAGAACTTTTTCCTGGAGCCATATACCTCCACTCCGGAAGGAGCTTTCTATCCCTGCGCTTTGAGGGTGGAAAAGTGATCGTTAAACCACTCCCAAAGAGTATACCACCTGTGACCACCTCCCCCCTCTACTATACGCTACCCGAGGAGGGAGCTGTACATCAGGAGGGGGAGGTTATGGGCGTGAAGATTTACTACCTCGACCTAACCGTCACGGATGTAGTCTACGGATATGTTACAAAGACGTTTCCAGAGGGGCAAACGATAAACCAGCGGCTACTAGACAAGGAGCTCGAATATCGCTTCTCTACCAAAGGCATCCTCCTCGAGTTTCCCGCTGTATCCGACTGGAGCGAGCTCCAAAACGCCGAGGCCTTCCACGCAGTTGAACACGCGCTCATATATGCTGGGCAACTGGTTCTAGGCGCGGCTCCAACAGACATGGGTGGTATAAGCTTTCCCTCGGGGCACATCTACATCTATGACGCTTTCCCAGGCGGCTCAGGGGTAACCAAGGCCCTCTACTCGAGGATGGAGCACGTCATAAGGAAAGCCTACGATATCGTTTCAAGGTGTACTTGTGAGGACGGCTGTCCACGCTGCATATTTTCACCCTATTGTGGAAACAACAACAGGATACTTTCAAGGAGAAGGGCCGCCCGGATACTAGGCGAAACCCTTGAATTAAAGCTTATATCATCTCATAGGACGAGAAGCGGAAAGCCTATCGTCTAGACGCAAAGACGTAGACCCTGTCCCCAAGACCACTAGCCTCGAGGATTATTCTTCCCCTAGCTTTAAGCCTCAGCCCAGTCGAAAGATCGCTGAGAGTATAAAAGACCAGTCCGCCACGCTTGGACACTCTAAAACAGTCCCTTATCATTCTTATAGCTGTCTTAAGGTCGCGGCCTCCTGCAAAGGGAAGATCCAGTTGATCCCTCAAGTCATATGGTAGAAAGGGCGGATTCGTGTAACAGAGCTCGGCCGAGTTATCCCTTATACAGCTTCCGGAGTCACAGACGATGAAGTCTGTTTTCGAGTAGACTCTGTTTAAGATGGAGTTTACGCGTGCCGCTTTGATGCATTCGTCGCTGATGTCCGTGCCTATAAAGTATTCTGTATCACTGCTCAACGCCATTGCTATAAGCAGGCTTCCAGGACCACAACCTATCTCGACGACCACTCTCTTAAACCCTGCCAGGCCCCCCAGTACTTTTAGTAATGCCTCCGTACTAATAGTGTGGATCGGGGGGAAGCATGTCTTAGGCGCCATGATTTCTGCTCCATGGAAGAGGAGTCTTCTTGACCGTCGCGTGTACAAACGGAGCAAAGTTTTAGTAATTAATGTGAATAGGGATTCCCGTATAGTAGAGGCTGGGGTGGGCATGTCGCAGGTTATACCTGTTCGAGAGGCTTTAAAACTTAGCCAGGGGGAAGAGGTCACTGTTAGAGGCTGGGTTTACAGGCGCCGCGATCTCGGCGACAAGGCCTTCGTCGTAGTTAGGGACTCAACCGGCATAATTCAGGCTGTGTTCTCGCCCTCAGCCCGCGGACATGATGCTGCGCGGAGAGTCACGGTTGAAAGCTCGGTCATTGTTTCTGGGCGTCTACGGGATGATCCAAGGGCTCCAGGAGGAAAGGAAATCCAGGGGGAAAACTTGGAGATAGTGAGTCTTGCCGATAACTTTCCCATTAGAAGGGATGCGTCCAGGGAGTTTCTACTAGAGGTCAGACACCTCGCGGTAAGGTCGAGGAAGCTCACCGCGGTTCTAAAGATAAGGGATACCGCGTTCGCCGCGTTACATGAATGGTTTAGAACTAATGGCTACTATGAGGTTCAAGCACCGATGTTCGTATCAGCTGCTGTTGAGGGTGGCGCAACCCTCTTCCCCGTCAAATATGTGGATGGCTCCACGGTATATCTTACCCAGTCCTCGCAATTTTACCTGGAGGCGTTGATATTCTCCTTGGAAAAGGTCTACACGGTTGCTCCCTCATTCAGAGCTGAGAAGTCCAGGACCAGGCGCCACCTAACAGAGTACTGGCACGCCGAGGCCGAAGCGGCTTGGATGGGCCTGGAGGGTATTCTAAAGGTGGAAGAAGAGCTTATTTCGCACATCGTAAGGAGAGTATTGGAGAAGAACCATGATGAGCTTACATTCTTGGGCAGGGATTTAAGCAGGCTTAAGCTTGTCGAACCGCCTTTTCCAAGAATCAGTTATGACAAGGCGATCGAGATTCTCCAGAATAAGGGTGTAGGGATAAAGTGGGGAGACGACCTGGGAGCAGACGAGGAGAGAGTCCTTACAATGGAGTTTGATAAACCGTTCTTTCTCTACGGCTTCCCGGAATCGGTAAAGGCTTTCTACCATAAGAATGACCCTTCGCGGCCCAGCGTCACGCTCTCGGCAGACTTGCTTGCGCCCGAGGGCTACGGCGAGATAATCGGGGGCGGGGAAAGGATAGATAAGCTTGAAGAGCTCGTAGAAAAGATAAAACGTTTTGGGCTTAACCCCTCAGACTATGAGTGGTATCTCGACCTGCGCAGGTATGGCTCTGTTCCACACGCAGGGTTTGGGCTTGGTATGGATAGACTGGTTATGTGGATAGCAGGGCTAGACCATATAGTTGACTCGCTCCCGTTCCCAAGAACAACGTCACGGACATATCCTTAAGACTTTCTGGTTCACCTAATAGAGCGTTCTTATGTATTTTCACAGTGATTTAAAAATTTAAAAACAACCCTGCTGTCTAACCTCTTGCGTGATTATGGCGCTGTCTAACAGAATACCCTTACTCTTCGCTAAGCCTGGCTCTCGTGTGAAGGTTATCAGTTTTGAAGGAGGAAGAGGTTCGATGCGTAGACTCTTTGAGCTTGGAGTTGTTCCGGGAGAGGAACTAAGAGTTGTTTTCAACAATGCAGGTCCGATAGTTGTAGAACGCTCTGGGACGAGGATAGCCATAGGAAGGGGTCTTGCAGCACGCATCATCGTTGAGGTGATAGAATGAGTAATCCCAGCAGAGCGCGGGAAATAGTAGTGGCACTAGCTGGGTCTCCCAACGTGGGCAAGAGCACTCTTTTTAACATTCTTGTTGGTGCTAACAGGTTCGTTGGTAACTGGCCTGGGAAGACCGTAGACAAATATGAGGGTTTCTTCGAACACATGGGGTACAGGATCAGGGTCGTCGACCTTCCGGGAACGTACAGTCTAAATGCTTTAACTGAGGAGGAGGCGATAGCCCGAGATTATATCGTAAGCGAAAAGCCTGACGTCATTGTCGTGGTTGCCAATGCCGTGTCATTGGAAACTTCTCTCTATCTCGCCGTTCAAACCCTAGAGCTTTATGACAAAGTTATAGTCGCAATAAACAAGATCGATGCTGCCTCTCGGCGTGGCATACATATTAATACTGAGAAGATTAGCCGCAGGCTAGGGGTCCCGGTAGTAGCGATATCGGCACTGAAAAGGGAAGGCATCCATGAGTTAACAGACTATATTATACAGGTAGCCGAAGGCAAGTACCCCTCCCGAAAACTAAGCCTTGACTATGGTGGGCTCGGCTACTATGCTAAGGACCTCGTTGAAGCTCTAAGCGCGTGCAAGGAGATGAGCCGATATCCTTTACAATGGGCAGCGCTCCGTTTGCTGGAAGGAGATGTTGAGCTCGAACAGCTAATTAAAAAGACGGGCTGCTCTTCCCTCCAAGTCCTGGTTGAGGAGACTAGGAAAAAGATCGAGCAGGATCTAGGGGATCCCGCTGCTCTCATCACGGCGAGCGTTAGGTATGATTTTATAGGAAAGCTAGTCGCTGAGAGCGTGACCTATACTAGTGTAGCTGGGCGAGAGTTCACGGAGAACCTGGACAAGATATTTTTACATCCTCTAGCTGGCCCACTAGCTTCTTTACTTCTAATATTTGCTGTGCTAGTTCTCGTATTATCCGTGAACACAGGCTTTCCAATAAAGCAGATACTAGAGCTCACCGGTAACGAGGAACTTGCACAATTATTTGAGACGTATACTCTGTCAAGCATATTATCATCCCTCTTTGACACGGTCAGCCAGTTCGTTTCAGATTTTATGACTAGTCATGGAGCCCCTCCCTACTTGATCTCATTGATTACTGAGGGGATAATAGGCGGTGTAGGCGCTGTTTTAACTTTCCTCCCATTGATCTTCATAGTGTTCGTGGCATTTGGATTCCTGGAAGACACGGGGCTTATGGCTAGGATTGCGACGGTCTACCATGGCCTTATGAGTCGCCTTGGCGCTTCCGGGAAAGCACTTATGCCTTTGTTGCTCGGCTTTGGCTGTAACGTTCCTGCCATAATGGGCACCAAAATACTTGACACCGACAAAGAGAAGATTCTCGTCTCAATGATAGCCCCCCTCATTCCATGCCAGGCTCGCCTGGTTATTCTACTCTTTTTGGCATCTGCGATCCCGGCTACTTCTACTGCTAAGATAATAGCAGTACTGGCGGTTTACGCTTACTCCCTTCTCCTTGTAGCAGTCGCAGCAAAGATAGCTTCAAGGTTGATGGGGGGAGGTGCAAAAACGGAGCTTATTCTTGAGTTGCCCCCGTATCATAGGCCTAGCTTGAAAGTCATATGGTGGTATGCTTGGGATAATACTCTACACTTCCTGAAAAAGGCTGGAACGATAATCTTCATGCTTACAATCCTCGTTTGGGCACTCCTACATACCGGGCCTCAAGGTTACGTACAAGAGGCCACCGATTCTTATGCTCGATCAATAGGAGAAGCAATAACTCCCCTTACTTCTCTTATAGGAATCCAATCGTGGCAAATATCCCTCGCCCTCATAACGGGTTTTATCGCGAAAGAAGCAGTGGCTTCAACCCTGATAGTAATGACGGGGGCTACAAACCCATCCGAAGCTGTTCAGTCCCTTGCACTAACCCCTGCACAGCTGGCTAGCCTCATGATCTTTACAACCGTTTACACGCCATGCCTGGCCACGGTCTCAGCCTTTCATGCACAGTTTCGCGACAGAAGGCTGACGTTAATCCTAGTACTTTATACGCTCATTATAGGAACTTTATCAGCCTCACTTGTATACCACCTATTAAGCCTGGTGATGCCCGGTTGAACACCCAAGTTTTATGGGTGGGAGGGTGGAAAGAGAATAGTCTAGTCGATGTATTAGAGAGTGTTAGCTTCACCTTATGGCTTAGCTTCTGCAACTTCAAGTGTCCCTGGTGTGCCAACTCTGTGCTCGCCAGGGGGGTTGAGAAGAAGCCCGTAAGCGTGGACGAGATAGTCGCCGCTGCTAGCAGGGCTGCAAGCTTCGTGGATTATTTCCACGTGACTGGTGGTGAGCCCACGCTACAGTTTAGAGCACTTGGAGAGCTTTTCGCCAGGGTCAAGGCTATGACCGGGTTGAAGCTTAGCCTGGACACGAACGCGAGTATACCCGGGGCGATAGAGTATATTCTTAGCCGTGTAGCCCTCGACCACATAGCTATAGATATCAAGGCCCCGCTAGAGGACCCTGTAAAATACGCACGAGTTGCAGGGCTACAGCCAGGCGTTGCGGTAAAGATGACGGAGAGGGTTAGAATGGGGATACAGGTTTCACAGCGTGTAGAGGACTTCCTAGAGCTTAGAACACTCCTAGTCCCCGACCTTCTAGGTGTAGAGGACGTAGAGAAGATAGCACGAGAGATCCTCGAGATGCGCCTCGACAAAGCTCCTCGCCTTGTATACGTTGTCCAGCAGTTCATCCCCTATACAGGAGTCCCAGAAGAGTACCGCCGCAAGCCGAAAACGCCAAAGGAGCAAGTCTTAGAAGCCGCTAAAAGGGCAAAAGAAATTCTACAAGGATACGCTGAAATATACTATCGTACCATTGAAGACGGGAGCAGAAAACTATAGTTAGAGTGTCTCTACCTTCTCAGGCGGCAACGCCGCGTGCTTGTAGGCTATTATTCTTATGATATCTGCTGCATCCTGGAAGTCATCCGATGAGAGCTCAATCAAGTTAACGGCGTCCATAAGGTTTAAGGCTGACATGACGTCGATCTTGCCCTGATCTACTAGTTGCCTTATCTTAGATAGGGTCTCGGACCTGAGTCTATCCACTTTTCTTTCACCGCTGTCTATCTCTCGTGATATGTTTACAGCGTAGGCAGGGGACAGTCTCAACATCTGGATGTTCTCGATAAGTTTACCTGCGAGCCCCTCTGTTTCGCTAACCATTTCAACAATGGAGGGCTCTAATTCGCTGAGCTCTGGAACAAACTTGACCCAGAGGAGTCTCTCGTTGCACTCTATTACCGCACCAGCAACCTTATCTATTTCCTCTACGAGTTTCTCAAAATCCATACGGCTAGATATCGGAAGGAAACCCGACCATATCCTCCAAGCCACCTCTCTTTTAATCCTGTCAGCCTTTCTCTCAAGCTCTTTAATCTCCTCCGTTTTCCTTTGAGCCTCACCCAACCTGCCCTCGAAAATGTCTTTAACAATGTCCTTCTGTAAAGAGAGAATTTGCTTGATAGTTTCCACATGCTCCACCACGAGGTCGAAGAAAGGCCATGTTGGCCTGGTCTCCCTGAAGAATACCGAGTAAAATGCTGCTGTTATAGCGACCAGAACGCCGATGTTGGTGAAGACAGAGGGGTATCCTCCCCCGGCTCCTTGCAAAAGGAAACTAGCCAGGATAGCCCCAGTCGCGTAGCCTGAATCCCTCGCAAAACGGTAGAATCCTACAGATATGTCCCGGATCGAGGGAGGGCTCATGTCGGAGATGGGGGCAGGGAGAACAGGGTAAAACATCGCGTAACCTATTCCGAGACCCAGAGCTATTAGTAGAATCTCTGGAAAAGAACGTGTGCTGGGAAGGGCTATAAGCATGAAGGCTGTAAACATTAGCCCCAGCATGGATATAAGCCGTCTTCCAACCCTGTCGGAATACGAGGACCAGAAGGGCATTGTGGCAGACCATACTATCAAAAGTACGGATTGTGCATAGCCAGCATAGTAGACGTCGAGCCCCCTGCTAAGCATGAAGAGCGGCATTACGCCCCATACTATACTATCAGCCATCTTTGCAACGTGTGCAGCTATGAGAGGAGAAACTAGACTGGGATTTGATATTATGAGCTTTAGGGCAGCTTGGGGTCTAGGTTTTGCACTGAATTTTTTCTTGTCAGACTCGAGATAAGTGCTCGTTTCACGGCTACTGATTGCAGTGCCTAGTGCTAGGGCGGATGAGACCACTATGATCATAAGAGCTGTAGTACCTCCTAAGGTGCTCCAAGCCCATCCTCCTATATATGCTCCAAACGCATAACCAATGTAACACGCGCTCTCTATGTAGCCGAAGGTAAGCGATGATCTTTCAACACCGAGAATGTCCCCTATAGCTATGGCGGACGTCGCGAAAACTATACCCTCACCTATACCAACGAAAATATTACCTATCACGAAATTTAGTGGGGGTTTAACGAGGAAGATTAAAGTGGCTCCGATAAGATACGCTGTTGTACCTATAACAAGTGAAGTCCTTCTGCCCTTCTTGTGTGAGATATATCCTGCTGTTAAATCGAATGTGGCCTTGAAAACGCCGAATGAAACCAACGGAAGTAGGACGGGTAAGCCTTGAAGACTACCACTAGTCGCTACTGATGCTATTGCTCTCTGAACACCTGTGGCACTACCAACTAACACCTCTGTTGCTAGAATGAGTAGTAAAGCCTTGTTCTCTTTTTTCAACATTCATCCCTAAAAATCTCCCTCCACCCCTTATATAAAATTATATTTATATAGGTTATTATGTAACTGCAAAACCTTATTGTTACATATATAGAAACGAATTTTAATAACCATGGCATATACGAAATGATGGCTCTATCTTTTCAGGAGCGAATAAATGTTGAGAAATATCTACGAGCAGGCTACAGGCTCGTCGGCAACCATAGCGCAGTTTCCATTTGCCGATGGACACGATCAGCGTTAAGAGGCGAAAGGTTATGCTATAAAAACTGGTATGGTATACAGAGCCACCGATGTGTTCAGATGACCCCCGTGCTGAACTTCTGCGATTTCACTTGCAAGTTCTGCTGGCGTATGCACCAGCCGGGGAGGTTCAAGCTCCCCCTCAATTGGCGGTGGGATTCCCCTGACGAAATAATCAATGGCTCCATAATAGCTCAAAGGCTACTCCTCATAGGCTTCAAAGGAAATCCCAAAGTGGATAAGGAGAGATTTCTCGAAGCAATGTTTCCCCGTCACTTCACGATGAGCCTAGATGGAGAGCCAACTCTTTACCCCTTACTGCCGGAAATGATAAGGAAGCTTAAAGAGAGAAACCTCACCGCTTTCCTGGTAACTAACGGCTCGATACCAGTGAGACTTGAGCAGCTAATCAAAAAAGATGCCCAGCCATCCAATCTCTACGTAAGCGTGTACGGACCAAACGAGGAAGTTTTCAATGCTGCCGCAGAGCCCAAGATACCTAGAGCATGGGACATGGTTATGCGTAGCCTCGAATTACTAGAGAAATTCAATGAAAGCCGGACAGTAATACGCTTAACCCTAGTTAAGGGGCTCAACATGGTTGACCCCGATGGTTACTCACGAGTGATAAGGCATGGGAACCCCATGTTCGTGGAGCTGAAAGGTTATACCTGGGTTGGGGAGAGCCAGAAAAGGCTACCTATAACTGCAATGCCCACCATGGAGGAGATGCTGAAATTCGCGGAGCAAGTTTCCCAGCGCACAGGATACAACGTTAAACTGACGGATGAAAAAAGTCGGGTCGTTCTTCTCGTAAGAGACGAGGGGGCTTGGGAAAAGAACTTGAAAATGCGAGAAGAATGGCTAAAAAAGGTTCAGCAATTAGACGAATCCTGGAAGAAACATGTGGTGGATTTCACGATGGAGGAGCACGGTTATAAAATGCTCTATTACTGACTTTCCTCACTCCTAGCTCATACCTAAGAAATTATAAGAGTCAGCAGTTGGACTAAATTTTTAAGTGTTTCTCTATTACTATAGTCTACGGAGAGGCTTATGGCTCTTGAAGACCTCAAATTATCAATGATATTGACGCTAGGCTTCATCTTCGGCTTAACTACACTAGCATTTGTATTCATTTTGGATTTAATGGGACTGGCATCTCCTATCGCCGCCCTCATACTTGCTTTAATCTTCAACGTAGGGCAATGGCTTATTTCTCCCTACCTGGTAGAACTATTTTACCATGTTAGGGAGCTACCCTATAGTGAAGCCCCTCACGTACATATGGCTCTTGAAGAAGTAGTCTCCCGAAGTGGCTTACGTGAAAAACCAAAATTAATGATCGCTGAAGTTCCCTATCCTAACGCTTTCGCCTACGGCTCGCCGCTAACCGGACACAAGATTGCAGTGACGCGAGGACTTCTAAACACTCTTAACCGAGACGAGATAGCCGGAGTCCTCGGACACGAGGTTGGACACATAGTTCACCGGGACGTCCAACTCATGACCTTCGTCTCGGTGTTGCCAGCCTTCTTCTATATCATTGGGAGGATGTTCCTCTATTCAGGTGGTGGTAGAGACCGCGACAGAGGCGGGGCTATTGCCCTAGGCGCTCTAAGCATCTTCTTGTACTTTATTCTGAGTCTAGCAAATCTACACCTGAGCAGAATACGTGAATACTATGCAGATTACCACAGCGTCAAAACCGCCCCCAACCCCAGCATAGGTGCAGCACGGCTCATGTCCGCTTTAGCAAAAATAGTTGGTTACACTGGCAGGCTTAAACTCCAAGGAGCACAGCTACACGTTGCAGGATTCAAGGAGCTATTCATAGCCGACCCTGACAGTGCCGTCCAAGACATGGAAGCACTAGAAGGATACGAGGCTGCCAAGAGGATAGCCCAGAGCAAGGTTACCATGGCTGACAAGCTAATGGAGCTTTTCTCAACACACCCCAACATTGTAGAGAGGCTCAGACGCCTCGAGGAGCTCGGAAAACTTCAGGCACTTTAAACTGTATTTTCTGTTCTGCATCACTGTCCTGATATCGATTGCCTCAGTCTTCCCATTATAAATAAATAGAAACCATTCTTACTATTTCCCGGAATGAGTAAAAATCAGACCCAGGGCCTCAGCATACAAGAGGCTGCAGTGAAG
>ERZ1669249.69-NODE-69-length-67131-cov-20.584650_pt1 | contig 67131 bp, 72 predicted proteins | sample MGYA00579293_ERZ1669249 | MGnify/ENA primary metagenome ERZ1669249 (study PRJEB41166, sample SAMN08046057) | hot springs metagenome | biome: hot spring; feature: neutral hot spring; material: thermophilic sediment; isolation source: thermophilic sediment from... | reverse complement strand
TAATGCCTTTACCTTCATACTTCTAACTTTCTCTTCTCGCTCCATTTCATCAAATTTCATCATAAGGTATCTTATTGTGGTTAAGAGTCTTGGGATCAAGACCTTTTCAAGCATTGTAACAATTCTCTTTACCCTAGAAATTTCTATTGCAAGCTCTATCAACTCTTTTTCGTATTCAGCTACAGAAATCAATGTTTCTAAGAACTCTTTGCGTCTCATCTGAATACTGGATACCTCAATTGGTAAAGCTGGTGTGTGTAGTGGTATGGATGAAGCCTCCATTGATGGTGCTACAACACCCATGATGTTTCTAGTAGATGCAACAACCTCTGCCACTCCACCAATAGTTTGAGCACCCTCGTTGAGAGTCTCTAAACCGTGTAGTGCAACAGCATATGCGTAATCATTGTAAATATCATTAAGCATTTCATGGAGTTTGCGTCTAGCATCATAAGCTTTTCTAAAAACTATGTAAAATTCTTGCAAAAGAAATGTTAGCCTATCTCTTAAAATTCTGTGGATTCTTCTACTTAATGCAAGTCTTCTTCTAAGTCTTATAAGCTCTATTTTTGTTGGTCTTGGCAATCTAATTATTTCGCTGCTCAGTCTAGCTCCCTCTATACTTTGGATGATACCTCTTGATAGTTTCTGGTCTTATTTGTCTAAGCTCATCTTCTGGCAGCATTGCGAAAAGCTCCCATGCAATATCAAGTGTTTTCTCTATAGGCCTTCTTTCATACTCTCCTTGGTTAATAAACCTCTTCTCAAACTCATCAGCAAAATCCAGATACTTTCTATCTCTTGGTGTAAGAGATTCTATACCAACAATAGTAACAAGTTCTCTTAAATAAGTTCCCTCAGAATATGCAGCCATTAGCTGTGCAAAAACCTCTCTGTGGTCTTCTCTAGTCTTTCCAGGCCCTATACCCTCCTTCATTAATCTAGATAGTGAGAGAAAGACATCAACAGGTGGGTATATACCCTTTCTCCACATATCTCTAGATAAAACAATTTGCCCCTCGGTTATATACCCAGTTAAATCAGGTATTGGATGAGTGATATCGTCATCAGGCATTGTTAGAATGGGCATTATTGTCATGCTACCCTTCTTACTTGCTGTTCTACCAGCTCTTTCATACATTGTAGCCAGATCTGTGTACATATAGCCTGGGTATCCTCTTCTACCAGGAACCTCTTCTCTAGCAGCTGAAATTTCCTTCAATGCCTCACAATAGTTCGTCATATCAGTCAATATTGTCAAAACATGCATATCATATCTCCATGCAAGAAACTCTGCAGCTGTTAAGGCTGTTCTAGGCAGTGCAAGTTTCTCAACAGTTGATGCTGAGGCTGGTGCTATGAAGGCTATCGTCCTGTCTAGTGCACCCATAGACCTTAATTCATTGAGAAAGTACATAGCCTCTTCATGTGTTACTCCAACAGCTCCAAATACAACAGCAAATTTTTCACCACTTCCTCTCACAGCAGCTTGTCTAACTATTTGCATAGCCAATCTATTGTGAGGCAACCCAGAACCAGAAAATATTGGTAGCTTCTGTCCTCTAACAAGAGTTAGCATACCATCTATTACAGAAACACCTGTTTCTATAAACTCCGATGGTGGAACTCTTATAGCTGGATTCAGAGGCTCTCCATGTATATCCAGATAATCTTCAGGAACTATTGAAGGACCACCATCAATTGGTCTGGCAAGGCCATCGAATATTCTTCCAAGCATATCAGAAGACACAGGAATGCTTAGTGTTTCTCCACGAAATCTTATCACAGTTTTTCCTGTAGTAATACCTAGTGAGGTGCCAAAAACTTGTATTATTGCAACATCTTTACTAACATCTATAACCTGCCCCAGTCTAGTAGCCCCATCAACATCTATTTCAACAAGTTCCCCGTATCTTATTCCACCCAATGCCTTTACAAATATCAAAGCTCCTCTAGTACCTATAATCTGCTTGCTTGCTTTCGAAGTAAGCTTGGGAATCTCAACGGCTTTAGACATTAGTGCTTCACCAAAGAACCAAATTCTTGATTTAGAGTTTCAAGAAATTGTGGAATAAGCTTCTTCAAATCATCTATGGAATAGAACTTTAGCTGATAAAGCATGTACCTACTCTTAAACTCTCTTATTTTAGAAACGCTAACACCCTTTGAAACAGCTTCTAAAGCTTTTTTGTAAAACTCCATTATAGCCTCCATCATTACAATGCCTTTTTCTGGCGGCGAGTAGGCATCAACAGGATCTAAAGCACTTTGCTGTAGAAAGCCCTCTCTAATAATTCTAGCTATTTCAAGAACAAGCTTATCTTCTTCAGGTAGAGCTTCAGGACCTACAAGCCTAACAATATCGCTTAGCTCAGCTTCTCTTTGAAGAATTCTCAGCATTGTTAATCTATAGTTGCTCCACTTACCATCTGTTACCTTATCCCAGTACTCCTTAACAAAATCAACATACATACTATAACTTGTAAGCCAGTGAATTGCTGGGAAATGCCTTCTTGTTGCAAGTCCATAGTCCAATGCGTAAAAGCTTTGAACATATCTAACAGTATTTCTAACAACAGGCTCGCTAAAGTCTCCTCCAGGTGGTGAAACAGCACCAAATATAGTTACACTACCAAATCTCTCTGGTTTTCCAAGAGCCTTAACCTTGCCAGCTCTCTCATAGAATTCTGAAAGCCTGCTTGCTAAATATGCTGGGAACCCCTCTTCACCAGGCATTTCCTCCATTCTACCACTTATCTCTCTCATAGCCTCAGCCCATCTACTAGTAGAATCAGCAACTATTATTACATCATAGCCCATATCCCTAAAGTATTCAGCAATTGTTATACCCAGAAACACACTTGTTTCCCTAGCTGCAACAGGCATGTTACTTGTGTTTGCTATGAAAACAGATCTCTCCATCATTGGTCTTCCTCTTCTAACATCCATAAGCTTTAGAAAACTTGTTAAGGCATCTGACATTTCATTACCTCTTTCACCACAGCCAACATATATTGCTATATCAGCATGACTCCACTTAGTCAATTCTTGAAGCAAAACAGTTTTACCTGTTCCAAACCCACCTGGAACAGCAGCTTTACCTCCTTTCGCAATTGGAAAAACATGGTCTATAACCCTAATACCTGTAACCAAGGGCTCTACAGGATTTAGCTTCTCTACATAGGGTCTTGGAATTCTAATAGGCCAAACATGATAAAGTTTGACATTGAATTCCTGTTGACCAGAAGAAACAACTGCTATTGTATCCTCAACAGCATAGTCACCATCATCAGCAATCCATTTAAGCTCACCTTTAACATTAGGTGGAATCATTATGTAGTGTTTAACAAGTGGAGTCTCATTGACATAGCCTATAATATCTCCTGGATAAACCTTGTCACCAACATTAACACTTCTCTCTTTTACAAAATACCACTTCCTGCTTCTGTCAAGTGATGGAAGCTTAACCCCTCTTCTAATAAATATATCATTTAGTAACCTAGCAATGTCTTTCTCAGGTCTTTGAAGCCCATCATAAATAGATCCTATTAGCCCAGGTCCAAGCTCTGCTGACAAAGGCCTTCCAGTAGCCTCAACCTTTTCACCAACAGTAAGACCTGTTGTCTCCTCATAAACTTGTATATATACCCTCTCTCCCCTAACAGCTATTACCTCTCCAATAAGCCCTTCTTTACCAACATAAACAACTTCATACATCATTGGATTTGGTATATCAGTAGCTACTACAAGAGGACCAGCAATTCTATATATCTTGCCAACTCTTTCACTCATAGATTATCACTCTAAATGAATTTCATAACCTATATATCTTCGAATAAGTTCTCTATAAAAAACTTTTAAAGATTCAAATAAATCTTTTTTATCATCAGGTATAAGCACCACAACTGGATATAGTCTTTGCAAGTTCAAATCTATGAAACTTATTTCAGCTGGTACTAAACTTTTTTGAACTGCTACAATGGCTAAGTCATTGCGTGTAGCAAGCTTGTCTAAAAAATTCTTTGCTTCACCCCAGTTATTCACAGTGTAAACCTCTTTAATGCCTAGCATTCTCATAAGAGGCTCAAACTCTTTTTTAACAATGGCACAAATGCCTTTAACAAATTCTTTTGGCAAACTCATTTAATCACCCAAGACACTGGAAACACATATCTTAAAACACGAATTTCATAATATCTATTCACTAAATACAGTGTCAAGAGATCTATTACCTGAGGAGAAAATAGCAAGATATCTCTGCATTTGTAATAAACATAGTTAGCTTCATGTAGTGTGGATTTAGATGGTTGAGACCTAAATATGCTAAGCATGTGGTTTACAGAACTTTCAAGCATATATGATAACATGCCATCTATTTTCAAGTTAGAAGTTATTTGTTTAAGAAAGTCTTTTAATGAATGTGAAAATGCAATGCCAAGTCTCTCCAAATTGGATGTGTGCTTTGCATAGTTTATAGCAACAAGTAAAGCTATGCATTGAAAAGCCTTGGAAGGATCTTCTTCAAATATTTTTTGTGGTGTGCTCACCTCCAAACTTGTTTTAATGCTTTGAATGAACGATTGCAAAAGACAATCATAGGTTTTCTCTTTTGTACAATGTGAATAAACATTTAGGTACTCAGGGTTGAAAAAAGTTGTTGCTACATTGGGAAACTTATTACTTATAATAGCTTGGTGTATTCTGTCAAGATCATAGAGAGCTAGGAAGAATTTGAAAAAATTTTCATAGGGTTGTGGAAGAAGGTTGTAGATATGGCTTAGCTCATTTTTTGTGAGCTCAACAAGGTTTTTGTCAAGTTCTTCAACAGTTTTTGCAGATAGAAGATTCATGTATTCTGTTCTTGAGTTGTATCTTGTTAACATTGATGGCAAGTCTATGAAACGATTCTCTAGAGCTATTTGTAAAGCCTCCTCAAGTTTCGGGTTCTTATCTAAATAAGTTATTATAACTGATTTTATGCTTTCTCTACTCATTTTATATTGTGTTTTCATCTTTCGTCACATGGTTTTTGATATTTGTGTCATCATAATTCTAAGAACTCTTTCCAATCTTTCATCATAGCTATTATCAATGATTACATCTCCATTCATACACTCAACTATTATACCCCCAACAATATTTGCTTCATAAACACCCTCAACCCTTATTTTATAAAACTCTTCAACATATTTCTTAATCGTATCAGAAAACTCGATATCTCTCGGCGAGACCTTGACTACAATGCTATCAACTTTGCCAATAGTATTGAAAACCTCTTGAATACTTTCATCAATCAACTTTTTAATAGAATCCAATCTCTTATCAGAAGACAAAGCATTTATTTCATTAACAACAAGTTCTCTAATTTCCTTAATAATAGAGCTTTTTGCTTCAGCTAATATAATTCTGGCCTTGTATCTACACTCAGCTACTCTAGCATCTGGATTTAGCCTAGCCAATATCTCTGCTTTTTTCTGCTCAACCAATGCCGATTTTCTCTTCAAAGCCTCTTCAACAATTCTTTTAGCCTCCTCCTCAGCTTTTCTCAAAATTGATTCTGCTTCAGCCTTAGCTTTTTCCAAAACAGCTTTTCTCAAATCCTCAACACTCATACAGTTCCTACCAACTAGCTATAATAGAGGCCATTAATATGCCAAACACCATTCCAAGAATTCCAAAAAGCTCTTCATAAGCAGCCAAAATTATTGTAGGAGCAAATACTGCGCCACGACTCTTTATTAGTTGAGCAGCTCCATCAGCACACACCCTACCCTGCATCCATGCTGAAACAAGCTCTGCAAAACCTACGAAAAGACTCACTCCAAATACTGCACCTGCAATATTTAGTGGTATTGAAGAGTGATATTTGCTATATATGCTTGGCAAAAAGGCACTATACATCATAAGCATGTAGATAAATCCATAAACCATTGTTTGTGTAGCTGGTAGAAATGCCAATGCAAAGACTCTACCCCTTTGCGCAGGGTCCTCAGATATTATTGGAATTCCTGCTGCAACAGCTTTGTATATTCCGACTGTGGAGCCTATAGATGCTAATGCTTCTGCAAGTCCAGGCCCTATATATGCTAATACCTCGCTCATTTCATACCCCAAAAGCTTAAGCAAGGTTGAGGTTAAAAGCTTATAAACAAATGATAATGTGGAAATAGCTATTAAGAAGTCATTCTTACTCCAAGTGATATTGAACCTAGTGAGACTCTTATCGGTGTTATTCTTCTTCCACTTCCCTCATAGAATTTCGAAGCCATTTCATATGTTATTAGCCTTAGAGAGTGTATATATGGTCCTAAAACAGATGCGGCAAGTGCGAATATGTGTAGCATTAGTGCTGTTGCAATACCTGCAACAATACCCAAGGCTATGTTTATTGCTGCAAATGATTGCATTGCTGAGTATACAAATCCATTGAATATTTCTGTGAGTAAAGCAGATCCTGCTCCTATTCCAGCAATTCTAACAAATGACATGTTATCTGCTAAAATACCTATAACATCAAATATCCAAAACAATGCACCTGCAGGTCCAGAGGTTTTGATCTTGCAAAATATGTATACTACTAGTGTTGCATAGATTATGTACTCTATTATGTTTACTGGCATCACCCTTCCCAACTTAAATACATCAATATTTATTCCAGTAAACGAAAGCTTGTATGTTATGAATGGAGGGCCAAATACTATCATAATAACCATGCATGCTTCCAATATTGCTGTCCATAGATCATGTGTTTTTATAGCAGCTTTTGCAAAACCAGTTAAGTGTGCTACTAGTATAGAGATGTAGCCTACTAATAGTGCAAGTTTTATTGCTGATTTCATATATTCTACTGTTGCTGCAAGGTCTAAGAGTCTTGGTGGTGGTGATGGCAAGACAGATGGTATGAACATAGATATGTATTGACCTATTAAAGAGCCTAGGAAGCTTCCAGACAAAACCCCTGTAACTACAGCGCAAAAAGCTGTTGCATAAACTATTTTTCGAAGCTTTTGCAGTGTTTCAGGGTTTTGAACGAAATATGGCAAAACATATTTAGAGCCTATTAACAGGCCTATTGCATAGCCAATGTCTGGAAACATGAGGGCAAAGAAGATGGCGTAGAAGTATGTGAGTAGTGGTGTTGGGTCCCATTCTCTTGGCGATGGATGGCCATTAAGCTCTGTAAACATTTCAAATGGCTTAAACGGTTTTAGATTGTTGAATTCTACTGGAGGCTCGGGATCTTCTTCAAAAACTATTTGTAGTGGAATATTGCCTAGCTCTCTATATAGAGAATCTTTCTTCGATTTCAAAACCCAGCCACTTAGAAGTGATAAATGCTTTGACTCTAAAGCAACTTTAAGAAGCTCGGTCTTGCTATATTCAACATCCACAAGTATTTTTAGTAATGCAATATCATATGCATTATTCTTCACAATATCATTGATTCTATTTTCAATATTGCTTAACTCAACCTTTAGTTTTTCTACATCAGCTTTTATCATATTAGAAAGCGTTGATAACGATACATATCCATATGTTTTTGATATCTCAATCTCCCTAAGATTTCTTTGTTCAACTTCCTTAAGAACCTCATCTGCAATGCTTTTCTCAAAAGCAATAGTGGCAAAGGCGTTTTGCTCATCTATTGAAAGCTCGCCTAAAACATACATTGCTTTACCTTTTAATGCTTCAATACTGCCTCTAAGCCCAAAAAACGTTTTAACAACAATTAATGCCCCATCATAGTCTAAAATGCTTGAATCAGTGTTGTGATGAATAGAATTCATATGATCTACATATTTTTGCAATGCGCTAAGCTCATTAACCTTTTTATGATATTCATTCCTCTTTTTATCAAGCTCCATAAGAAGATTTAGTACATTGCTTAACTTATTGTATAGACTTTCCAGTGTTTGCCTAGTGTTTGCCGGAATTTCTCTAACCTCTATTGTCAATGGTTCTTCTATATATGAATTAATTGAATCAAAAAGTTTCTTGCATTTCTCAACCAAGTTTATATACTCTTCAACTTCTTTCTTCTTAGCCTCCTCCTCAAGATGTATTGGCTCAAAAACTCCCAGTTTCACCATCTTCTCCAAAACAGTATCAGCATAATCCCGAGGCGCAATCACATAGGTTTTTAGCGCCACATCAGGATTGCTAACTATGATTTGCTTTATACTCAAGGTATCAACCTATTCAATACTTGTTCCAATAACCATTGAGACTAATTTTCTCACTATCTCATTTACAACCCTCCTATACTTTTCAATAACTTCATTAGCTTCTCTCTTGGCATTTTCTATTACGCTAAAGCACTCTCTCTCAATACTTCTTTCCACATCCTTTGCAAAACTTTCTAACTCTTTAACATAGCTTTCATCATTTAGAATTTCACTAGCTTTTTTCTTAGAATCTTCAATTATCTTCAACGCTTTTTCTTCAGCTTCCTTAATAATCTTCTCAGCTTCAGTCTCTAACTCTTTTACAACACTACTTACACTACTCAAAGAAAATCACCGTTACTATATCATTAAACATAAGCTATGTTGCAGCTATAAAAGTTTTTACACAGAGCTTAAAATTGTAATCACGGTTAAGAATTTCATCTAAGCCTTATATATACAGTCATAACAATTAGTATACACTAAATGTTGTGAACTTTGTGATATACATGTACTCAAATAAATTAGAAAATGTTGTTGCATCTATTCTGGCTGGCGGTGAGGGAACTAGGTTCAAGCCATATACAGAGATTATTCCAAAGCCTATGATTCCTATTGGATGTGAGGAAAAGCCCCTTCTCGAGCACATAGTTTGTTGGCTTAAAAAATTTGGTGTAACAAAATTTGTTTTTCTTGTTGGGTATAGGTGGAGACAGATCAGAAACTATTTTGGTGATGGCTCTCGATATGGTGTTTCAATAAGCTATAGCCTAGATGATGAAGAGTATCACAATACTGGTGGAGCTCTTCTAAAAGCATTTAAAAGCAATTTGTTTGAGAATAACACAATAATTGTTTGGTATGGAGATATAATTGCACCTATAAATGTAAGCAATTTAATTATGTTTCACAGAAACGGAAAAGCTGATGCAACAGTAGTCTTAGCTGATAAATATCAGGTTCCTGTTGGTGTAGCAAAAATTGATAACTTAAATAATGTTGTTGAACTTGTTGAGAAACCTTGGCTAAATTTCTATGTTTCAATAGGAGTTTTAGTTATGGAGCCTTACATACTAAAGAACGTTGAGAATTACCTAGGCAAATCATTTGATATAATGAGTGATTTAGTGCCATGGCTAATTAGAAAAGGGTTTAGTGTAAAAGCCTATATATACAATGACTTTTGGTATGATGTTGGAAGTCTTGAGAGATATGTTAAACTAGATTACAATGTGATAAAGAAGTTCTTATGCGAATAAGCTTTTTCTTATTATTGGTGCACATAAACTTAGTCTTGGCTCCATCTCCACACCTTCTCTAATAATCATGCCATCCTCTGTAACTTCGTCTCCCACATTCATACATGTTCTAGCTTTTCTAATGGTTCTTGCTCTTTGCTGTACAAAATCCTTGAATTGTACTGTGCAAAAATGAATTGATGTGTTAATTCCATGTTGTTGTGCTCTAATCAAAATATTCTTGGCTGTTTCTGCACTTCCAACAACTGATCTTCCATTTTCTCTTATTTTAAATCCTCTAAACAAAACTCTCTCTACATTAGTTTCGCTTACCTCCATCTCATTTAGATTAACAAATTTGACACCAATACTATTTGCTTTCAAAATAGTTTCCCAGACATTATCTTCCTCCCCAGGTATAACCGGAATTTCTATACCAACATCCATTGATGTTTCTTTCACAGAGTATTCAACTAGTTTCCAAACAGATTCACTTACTATGTGAAACCTTATTTCATCAAGACCAATTTTATCAAGATATTTTATGGCGTTTCTTGTTGCTCCAAAACCCGAAGTATACAGGTGTATGTGGAATTTTTGTCCAAACGCATCTTTAAGAAGATGAATAATGTTAACAACAAGATCGTATCTCTGTATAGGCTCTCCACCTGTTATTGAAGCTCCCTCGGCTTTCACTATTGATGCTTCATCCAATATTGTTGTTGCATTATCCACCTTCTCTTCATCAACATAGAATGCTCCAAACAACCTTCTTTCTCTGCTTATAGGACAATAATAACAGTCAATGCCACACACACCTGTAACAAATATAACAATTTTAGAGCCTTTCATGCAAAGTTTGCATCCATTTGGAAGCTCCTTATACCAATAACCAATAACCTCGTTTCCTATAATGCTATGTGCAAAGCCCATACTGTTTCAGCCTTTCTCTAAAGAATTGATTCTTATTACACAAAAACTTTATATAGCTTTCAACATCTGTGTTAAGAGGAATTTCATAATCTATGAAAAGCCCGCTATGACCTTCCCTAGCTCTTCTTGTCAAAGTCTCTACCCTATCTAAAACAACATTTATGGATATGCCAAGTCTTTTAGCAACATATCCCTCGTTTCCAATAACAGGAATTTCTAGATGCCCTTCTTCAATAGGTTCTATAAGCAGAAGATTCTTATTCACACCGGCAATTCTAGTATTATTTAAAAGATCTTTGTATTCAAGCATTCCACTAAATTTATAAAACTCTACCTCCAAAGGCTTTAAACTAACAATTGGATTAGAAATAACAAGCTCTTCAAATGGATCAAGATAAATATATAGCTTGGGTGTGTGAATTGGCGTTGGCATAACAATTTTTCTACTATGTATACTGTACCCCCGTTTCTCAAGACAAAGCTCTAATAGGCTTGGAGAATATGGATTAAGCAATGCAATGTCAATATCGCTATCCTCATCAACATCACCTCTAGCAACACTTCCATGAACAACAACATCTATAATTCTACACGATGAAAGATCTTCGATAATTCTAATTGCTTTCAATCTTTTCTTTTTTAAAATACTCCACCTCTTCTCATCATAAACAACTTTTTTAGCGTAGCCACTAAACATGTTAACAGCCATTCGATCATTGTAGTTAATGGTATAAACAAGTTAATTAGCATTTAAAAACACTGTATACAAATAGAATTAAATTGCATTAATAGCGTTTTTGGTGCTAGCCATTGGACATAATGCTATATGTTATGCTCATGTGGATAGTTGTTTTCGCAGCTTTACCTTTAATTTTTGGGGATAGGGAAATAAGGTTTGGAACTATAAAAATTAAGCTTGTCATTGGGGGGTTTCTACTCTATTTAGGAAAAGAGGTAAAAACAAGAAAAGCTGTAACTACAAAAAAATCTGTAAAGCTTGTAGTACTGTTCTCAATGTTTATTGGTATAGTTCTTTTTTACATATTCTTTGTACCACTTCTCATAAACATGGTTAAAGGATTCTTCATGTTCTTAACAGGTGTTTCCCATGCTCCTCCACAGCCTGTTGCAGTTCCAGTTCCAATATTATTCACATTTACATCTATAATAAAATATCTGATAGTGTCTATAGCCATTGGCGCAACACTTCACGAGCTTGCACATGCTGTTACAGCTTTGAGAGAAGGCGTTAATGTGAGGAATTGGGGAATTGGAGTAGCATTTTTGATACCCCTAGCTTTTGTTGAATTAGATGATGACTTGTTTAAAAATGCAAAGCCTTTATCAAGAGCATTAATAGCCTCTTCAGGTCCTTTAGCAAATGCATTAATAGCTTTAGCAGCAATTGCCATAGCTACTTTAATTCCATATATGGGCTTTTCACTTTCTCAAGCAATAGTTGTTGCAAATGTTGATTGTAGCATATGTAGTAATGTGGAGTGTCCTGCAGCAAGAATTGGTTTGAGAGAAGGTGATATAATATATGCAATTAACGGTGTTGTAATTAGAAGTGGCAATGATATTGCTAATATATTAAAGAATTTAAGTATAGGTAGCAATGTCACATTTACTATTTGCAGAAATGGTCTATGCAAAAACATTACAACAATTATTGACTCCTACAACAAAAAACTTGGTAACAATATTCCATGTATTGGCGTTTCAATGGAAAACACGGTGATTGTGTTAAGAAATGGTATTCCATATAACAATCCCATGATAATTGAGGTAATAAACTATATAAACTTCATATTTGCTGTAAACCTCAGCCTCTACATATTCAATGCCATACCACTTTTTGTTACAGATGGCACAGTTTTTCTATCATCGATTATACCATCTTCAGCTAAACTAAGATTTATAATTGATAAGAAGCTTCTTGATATTGTAAATGTTGTGCTAATCGCTGTTGCAGCTGGTATATCAACCTATGTCCTGCTAAGTGGTTAGTAATGATAGTAATTAGAAAAGCTGATGGAAATGACATTAAAAGTGTTTATGAATTAGAGAAAAAATGTTTCAAAGATCCCTATCCAGAAATTGTTTTGAGAATGTTGTATGAGCTTTATCCTGAGCTTTTTCTTGTGGCTGAGGATAGTGAGACTAAGGCTATCATAGGATATGTCTCTGGCATGATAAGAGTTGATGGGTTTGGGCACATAGTTTCTATATGCGTAGATCAGAATTATAGGAGAAGGGGTATAGGGAAAAGACTTATGGAGGCAATTGAGAATGTTATGCATAAAATATTTAGTGTGTGTATGTTTAGATTAGAGGTTAGAGTAAGCAATATACCAGCTATAAAACTTTATGAGTCTCTTGGATATAGAGTAGAGGCTATTCTGAAAAATTATTATCTTGACGGAGAAGATGGGTATTTAATGACGAAAAAACTTTGCTGAAACGGCATTGTTGTTATTTTCGAAAAATTTAAATTTCCAAGTTTAGACTCTGAAAATTACCACATGTGATGGCTTATGGTATTTACACTTAGATATGCTTCAACAACTCTATACTTTGGCGTTAATGCATTAGAAAATGCGAAAGAGTATATATCAAATCATGAAAAAGTTGTTATAGCAACTGGAAAGACATCTGCAAGAGTCTCTGGAGCGCTTGCAGATGTTGAAAAAATTTTGAAGGGGTATGGAATAAGCTATGTTATTTACGATAACATATCACCCAATCCATGGGCTAGTCAAGTTGAGAACTTGGCAAAAACAATTTGGGGTGAAGGAGCAGACCTGGTTATTGCTATTGGTGGTGGAAGCCCTATTGATGCTGCAAAAATGGCTGCTATTATTGCTTTGAGTGGTGGAAGTGTTAAAGATTATGTGAAGAACCTTAGAAAACCGAAGAGAAGCGTTCCTCTAATAGCAATTAATTTAACTCATGGTACTGGAACAGAAATTGATAGATATGCTGTTGTTACACTTGATGACACGTTGGAGAAGCATGGTTTAAGCCCTAAGTATCCAGAGATTTCAATTGATGATCCTAGATACACACTCACCTTAGATAAAAGACAGACTATGTATGTATCTTTTGATGCGTTTTATCATGTTTACGAATCTGCAACATCTAAAGTTAGAAGCCTCTTTATAGAGTCTCTAGCAAGAGAAGCAACACGAATAATTTCAGAAGCTCTTCCAAAAGTTGTTAACGATTTGAAGAATCTTGATCTGAGAGAAAAGCTGTTATATGCATCAATGATAGCTGGAATAGCTATAGACTCTGGATCAACACATATAATACATGCAATAGAGCATGCACTTAGTGGCTTACAGCCAAAGCTGGCACATGGATGTGGCTTAGCATTGCTAGGTCCTCGATCAGCTTTCTACATACATAAGGCAGTTCCTGAATACTCAGCTGCAATACTAAAGATATTGGATCCAACAATAAAGCCTATATCTGAAGATGCTGAAAAGGCTCAGAAAGCTGTTGAGAAGTTCCAGCAAGAAGTTGGATTCACTGAGAAATTAAGTGATTATGGATTTTCTGAAAAGGATATCAATAAAATAATTGAGTATGTGTTAACAAGACTTAGCTACATGCACACAAACTCTCCATTTCCATTAACTAGTGAAATCATAAGAGATATTGTTGCGCATGCTCTATAAATTGAATTGAACCATAAACAGAACATTAAGTAAAAACATTAAATGAATCTATTTTTTAATTTAATATGGACTAGTCAAGTATATTAATTCTGCTATACAAACTTAATTACATAGTAGTGTTTATACATGCCTAAAGAAGCAATGCTTTACAAAGTTATTGATAATACGAAGAAAATCGTTGAATGCACAGCTTGCCCAAGAAGATGTAAGTTAAGCGATGGTCAATATGGTTTTTGTGGAATTAGATGGAATTTTGATGGAAAGCTTTATTTGGTTTCTCATGGTCTTGCCATAGCAGTTGCTATTGACCCCATAGAGAAAAAGCCTCTTTATCACTTCAACCCAGGCTCCATGGTTTTTTCACTATCTACAACAGGATGTAGCTGGGCCTGTGTTTTCTGCCAGAATTGGGATATTAGTCAGAGAAGAATTATAGCTGGGTGGAAGCTTCCACCGGAACTTGCTGTTGAGCTTGCTTCTAGCTATGGTGCTCAAGGAATTACCTATACATATAATGAGCCAGTTGTTTTTATAGAATATGCTTATGATATAGGGATGTTAGCTAAGAAACAAGGCTTGTTTAATACCATGGTAACAAATGGGTACATGACTGATGAGACTATTGACCTGGTTTCTAAATTTATTGATGCAGCAACAGTTGATTTAAAGGGTAATGGCGATAAAGATTTTGCTAGAAAATTTAGTCTTGTTCCTGACATAGAACCTGTTTTTAATGCTATGGTTGAGCTAAAGAGGAAGGGGGTATTCATAGAAGTTACAGATCTTGTAGTGCCTAGGTATGGTGATGACCTTGAAAAAGCAAGGAAAATGGTTAGATGGATTGTTGAAAATCTTGGACCTGAGACTCCTGTACATTTCCTCAGATTTCATCCAGACTACAAGCTTTTAGATTTGCCATCAACACCTGTAGCAACACTTGAAAAACATGCTCAAATAGCTATGGAGGAAGGCTTAAAATATGTTTATTTAGGCAATGTGCCTGGGCATAAACTTGAAAATACCTATTGTCCAAATTGTGGAAGGGTCTTAATAAGAAGAATAGGATTCGATATTCTAGAGGTAAACCTAACAGCTGACATGAGATGTAGATTTTGTGGATATAAAATAAACATTGCTGGCAAGATTCACCCAACTTACAAGCTAGATAGATTTGTGTATGTACCACTCGATGCCTTCACACAGTTTATACATGTAAAACAAGATCAAATTAGAGAATTTGTATTAGAATCATCCTCTAAATAGTGTAAAGGTTACAAATAATGGCTCAATGTCTTCAATACAACTTCTCTACAACACCTTACATCGATTCTCACATACATCTATATGAATATGGTGAGGAGGCTGAAAAACTTTGTAAAGAAATTCACTATATATTTCTAGCTGTTTCAGATGATATTCAAAGCAGTTTAAAGACTATTGAAATAGCTAAGAAATGTTCTAATGTTGTTCCCTCTATAGGTTTTCATCCATGGAATGTAAAAGAGCCTAATATTGACTTTAAGCAGTTTGAAAACATTATAAAAACATATAATGTTAAATTCCTTGGTGAGGTTGGTTTAGATAAAAAATTCGTTTCTGAAACATTTAATGTGCAACTTCATTTATTTGAAAATCTGGTTGCAATGGCTAAAGATTATGAACTGGGTTTATCGGTTCATGCACCAAATGCATGGAGAGAAGCATTGGAGGTTTTGAGGAGAAGTGGTGTAAAAATAGCTATATTTCATTGGTATACAGGACCTGCTGAATTGCTAAGAGAAATTGTTAATGAAGGATTTTATATAGGAATAAATGTTGCGGCTAAGATTCAGAAGAAACATTTAGAAATAATTAAAATTGCTCCATTAGAAAGTATTGTGACAGAATCAGATGGTCCATATAACTATAGGGGGTTGGTACTGGGTCCTGCAATGTTACCTGAACTAATTGCTTTAATTGCAAAAATTAAGAATGTTGATGAAAAAACTGTTAGAGAAGCTATATGGAGAAATTTCTATATTATTTTGAAAAATGTTGGAATATGTTGATGTATAGCTCTTAATGTTTACTAGGCCAATTAAGTTTTTTATATAGCAACTCACTATTATAATGTGTATGAGAGGTGGCTGAATATAAAGTCTGTTCAAATTCATGCTCAAAGAATAATGGCTCTTACATTACCTCCTAACTATCCTGAAATAGATGTTGTTAGATTGATAAATTATAGAACATTTGAGAATTGTATAAAAAATGAGGTTAGATGTGCAATGGTCTCTCTAATGGCGCGAGGCATTACCACAGCAGCTGAAATAGCTTCTGCGCTTGGCATTTCTCGAACAGCGATATACAGACATCTCAATGCTCTTAGAAAAAGTGGAATAGTTGCGTATAGAGATGGTAAGTTCTATGTGGCTGCAAGACTATTCCTAGTATATGATGTTGATATTGATGAAAAAGGCTCTATAAAAATAACTGTGTACCCTAATAAAGGTGGTTTCATTGATGAGGCAATAGGGTTTGCATTTGTAAAAGGAGAGTATTGTAGATGCGATGTTTGTGTAGTAAGAGACAAGTGTTTAAATGCTGTAAAGAATCTTGCTAAAAAACTTGATGTAAAGATAAGATCAGAAAATCCACTTGATGGATTTAGAGAAATTGTTGAAGAAATTACTAAAAAGGATTTGATAAAATTGCTGAAAGATGGCTATCTCATAGCAAAACTATCTGAAGAGATAATTGAGGAGGAGCCAGAGGCAGAATAATTTTTGCATAAAGTTATGTGAGTAAAGATGAAAAAACTTGTTTTTAAACTGGATTATGCTGGAAAAATTTTGTCAGGAGAGAAGAGAACAACAATAAGGCTTTCAACAGAATTGAAAGAAAATGAAATTGTAGAGGTATATGTTGGTCACGTAAGAGTAGGTAGAGCGCTAATTAAGAAAGTTCAGAAGAAAAAGTTAAGCGAGTTATCAGATGAAGAGATAAAAGCTGATGGATTTAATTCACGTGAAGAATTGCTAAAAGCCTTGGCAAAGATATATGGTAATAAAAGAGTTTATTCAGATCCATTCATTTATTTAATAGAGTTTCAATTAATATAACACAGTCTAGAATTGATTGATAGCTTATTAGCAATACACAATAAAAATTATTAACCTCAAACCAATTTTAATTTACTAAGATTTGTGCGGGGGTGCCCGAGCCAGGTCAAAGGGGTCGGGCTTAGGCCCCGATGGCGTAGGCCTGCGTGGGTTCAAATCCCACCCCCCGCACCATTTTTTGAAATAAAGGTTTTTGCAATGCACTTAATATTTTATATCAAAATGGGATTGAAATGTAAACCTGTAATAGATTATACTCTTTGCAATGGCTGTATGGCATGCGTTTCGCTATGTCCATACAAAGCTTTTTTCAGTGATGTTGACGCACATGCGAAAATAGATTATAGCAAGTGTAAAATGTGTGGTGTATGCATAATCCTATGTCCATATGGTGCTATAGATTGTCAGTGGGTGCCGACATCATCACAATGTCAGAGCGGACTGAAACAGTCATCATGAGTTAGCAACTATTTGCATCTCTTGTTTCTGTGTGTTGAGATTTCTTAAATCTTGTTTAGAGCTTTTCTCCAATACTTTTTTCACCATGTCTTGAAGTCTTGCTATAAGCTTTCTCTTATCTTCCATCAAGACAATATCGCTATAGCCGTAAGCAACAATGTTATGAGCAAATGGGCTTGGGGCAAAAGGGCTTTCAATAACTCTTATTGCTATATCCCCAGATTCAATTTTTTCTAGAACTTCCCTAGCATTTTGCAAATCCATAAAATCTTCCAAAATCTCTCTATAGGTTTCTTCAACAATTGGGAATTTCTCATACTTTTCAACAGCTTGAATAATCTTTTCTGCATTTATTTGTCTTCTAGCAATTGATACATCAACACCCTTGTAGCGTCTTAATAACATAAATGCTCTTTCAGCACAATGCCTAAACCTTTTCTTGAATAGCTCTGTTTTCCTAATGGCTTTTCTAGCAATTTCCTCAACATTTTTGCTTGTAACACTCTTAATAACATTGTTAATTTGCTGAATATTAACATGTCCTGGTACTGTTAGCATGAACCCATTGTCTGTAACCGATATCTTGACACTTTCCTTCAAAATATTTGCAAGTGCATATGCATATGCTCTTGAAAGCACATCATTTACTCTTCGGCCAAATAAGCTATGAAATATTATGTTTGAAGCACCTCTTTCTTTGTCAGGCCATATTTCAACAAGTATGAGCTTATCTGATGGTATTAAATCATTTGTAAACAGTAGTTGTTGATAAATATATTCATAAATGTATTCAGCTGCATGAAACTCGATGTTATATTCTTTAACAAGCCAGTCTATAACAGCATCTCTAGGCATGGACTTAATCATTTCAGCTACAGTTCTTCTAAATCTTCCAACCTCCACTGCTGAATCATAGGATAGTGGAAGCATTTCAGAAAACCAAGAAGGTACAGTAGGTCTTTCACCTTCTGCCGGCTCAACAACTATGTGCGTAGGATGCATTGCTAAAACTCTATATGTTTTGCCTCCCAAAACAAAGATATCTCCTGGGCCCAGTATTTCAGCAAATCCCTCTTCCAAATCACCAATATATCTTTTTTTGTTATCAATAACACAAAAAACTCCTATCTTTGCCTCATCAGGAATGGCACCAACGTTAAGCTGGTATATCATTCTTGCTCCTCTTCTTCTTTCAATGGTTTCAGAATTCTCATCAAACCTTATTTTAGCATATACATTGTAATCTTCTAAACCAGGGTATTTGCCAGCAAGATAGTTCACCACAGTTACTAATTCATCTTTTCGAATATCATGGTATGTATAACTTCGCTTTATAATGGTTAAAATCTCGTCAATTGTTCTGGGTTTTTCAAGCGACATTCCAACTATGTGCTGTGCTAAAATGTCAAGAGGCTTTTTAGGTATTTTGACTCTGTCTATCTTCCTCTGAAGAGCAAGTTTTGCTAAAACTGTGCATTCAACAAGATCATCTCTGTCAACAACTATGAGAACACCTTTACTAACTTCATAAGCATTGTGTCCAGCTCTACCAACTCTTTGTAAAAGCCTTGTTACACTTTTTGGACTACTAAGCAAAACAACGAGATCTATATAACCAATGTCTATGCCTAGCTCAAGACTTGTTGATGACACAACAACTCTTAGAAGACCCTTCTTAAGCTTATCCTCAACATCAAGTCTTACATCTCTGCTTAAGCTACTATGGTGAGCCTCAATTTCATCAGCATCGATAATACCATTTGAACTAAGGCTCTTCTTAAGTTTGTAAACAACTCTTTCTGTTGCACTTCTAGTATTTGTAAAAACAAGTGATGTTCTATGCTGTAATACGAGTTTTGTAAGTTCCTCATATATAGCCTCATTCAATACATTAGCAGGAGTATAGACAAGGTCTAAACGTGGAGTCACAACCCTTATATCTATTGGCTTAGAGAATCTCGCATCTACTATTACAATAGGTCTTGGACTTCCATCACTTTTAAAGCCTGCTAAAAACCTTGCAACCTCCTCTAAAGGAGATATTGTAGCACTCAGACCTATCCTCTGAAAATCATCACCAACAAGATCAACTAATCTCTCAAGTGATAAAACAAGATGCGATCCTCTTTTACTCGACGCAATTTCATGAACCTCATCAACAATAACCCACTTGGTTGTAGCAAGTCTTTCTCTAAATCTTGGAGCATTGAGTGCTAAAGCTAAGCTTTCAGGAGTTGTAATCAATATGTGTGGAGGAGTTTTTAGCATTCTAGACTTCTCATTTGGTAATGTATCACTAGTTCTAACAGCAACTCTTATATCAACATCAACCCCCAGCTCATTTTTAACATATTCTCTAATCTCAGTCAATGGCTGTATAAGATTCTTCTGCATATCATTATTCAATGCACGAAGAGGTGAGACATAAACAGCATATATCTGATCCTTCAACTCATTGTTTAAAGCAAGTCTATACAAATCATCTATAATTGGCATAAACACAGCAAGTGTTTTCCCTGTTCCAGTAGGGCTTGATATCAAAACATTGTAACCAGCTTTGATGTAGGGAATAGCCATTTTTTGAGGTGGTGTTAAAGAACCATATCTATTTTTGAACCAGTTCACAATTGGTTTAAGAAGAAAACTAAAGACATATTCGCTATCGAATTCATGAGCATAAGCAAGGCCATCATCTGAAAAAACAACCTTTAAACTCAAATCATTAGCACCTTAAATCAATATTGCTCTAGTATTACTCTCGTTAGAATAGGCTATAGCTATTTAAAGGGCTTATTAAGTATGAGATTCGTGAAACTTCATTAAAAAGACTCATACATATTCATGTTCATATATCTATTTTTGACAAAGCATCTCTTATGTTTTTAGGTAGCGACATGTAGTCTATTTCCTCAGCATCTCTCTCCTGATATTCCCATTCTTTCTGCGTTCCATCAGGCAATGTATAAACATGTTTTGTTACAAGCACTGGTACTGCATAGAGTTTACCATCTTGTGATCTGCAAAGCTCTACAACTATTCGCTTCTCTCCTTTCTTCACAATGTATTTCTTCTCAATATTCACTCTATACATTGTTATCACTTTTTTGCTTCTTTTTGCTACTCAAAGACTTAATGCTTTTGACAATATTTTCAGGTAGGGTAAAAAAGTGTTTACTAACTTCAACTATGTAGCTTAGTGATGGTGTTGCCTTGGGTATACCAATGTTGAGAGCTATAACATTCTTTGTCATGTTAATATCCATAAGACTTTTTACTTGACCAGAAGCAATTCTAGCCCCCACCTCATATGCTATAACAAATTTTGTAAATCTTCTAACAGTATCTTGGAACATGTCATAGAAATTGTAAAGCTTTTTCAAAATAGTTACAAGATCCTCGAATTTTATAAAACCGAAGTAATATAGTGTAAAAGCAAATCTAAGAAATCTTGCAATAAATGAATCATTTAGTTGCGTACACAAATCATCTACTTCTTTACAGAAATCTTCTCTTGTTGATACCTTGCTCAAAACATTCAAAACTTTTTCGAATAGCATCTCCGTGGAGAATACTGTTTTTAGAATTTCCTCACTAATGTCTCTATCTATTCCAAGACCCCATTTACCAATTATGTATAGAGATGCCATTTCCTTATCGTATAAATCTGGAGGGTTGCTAGAACCTCTTATAGGCTCTATGCTCATTGAATTATAGGTATCTTTAAGTATCTCCACAACCTCTTCTCTATTTTTTATAGGTTTTGACACTAAAATACTCCAAACAGTTGTTAAAGCCTCTATTCTTCTCCTTTTTAAATTCAATTTCAGCACCCTGCTAGCGAATTGTTTAAAAAATTTCCACAGATTCTCACATTTATTAATGGTGACTAGGTATATATACCTTCTTATATTACAATCCAGGGTATTAGATGATAAGGTTATAGGGCTATGGACAAACTCAAGGCTGAAATAGTTATAACGACAGATAGATCTATGATGACTAATCACCATGGAAGAGAGTTTATAGGGTTCTTAGCAACAGGACCAGCCATAGGAGTTCCAGAAGCACTGTGGATGTATCTTTGTTGCCCAAAGCCTAAAGTTGATGAGTTTGGAAGACCATTTGAAGCACCCTATGGTTTACGCAAAATTGAGGCAGCACTTCAAGATGCTGGTTTGGAGGCTCATGTGATAGACCCAGACTATCTCGATAGGTACATAGAATCTGCAAAAATTTTGATGATTGGTCATCACGATTATTTTGCATTTGGCCCTCCAAGCTCAGAATGGTGGCTTATCACAGGTAAGGAACCTGTGAATAGAAAAAGTTTCTTTAGGCTTATGGAAAGCGATGCAGTAAGGAAAATGCGTAGTAGAAATGTTAAGATTGTTGTTGGAGGTCCAGCAGCTTGGCAGTGGCTTTGGGTACCAGAATATGTGGATAAGTGGGGAATTGATGTTATTGTTGAAGGTGAAGCTGATGAGATTGTTGTTGATATTGCTAAAAAGATTCTCAATGGTGAGGAGGTGCCAAAATATATTTCTGTTGGGGCTTTGGAATCTCCACCGATAGAAAAGATACCAGTAATAAAAAGAGCAAGTGTTAATGGATTAGTTGAAATTATGAGGGGATGTCCAAGAGGATGCAAATTCTGTAGCGTTACGTTAAGACCTCTTAGACACATACCCATAGAAAAAATAGTTAAAGAAATCGAGGTTAACAAAAGCTATGGTGTTAAAAACGCTATTTTACATAGTGAAGATGTTTTGCTCTATGGTTCAAAAGGTATAGAACCAAATGAAGAGGCTTTGATTAAACTTCATGATGCTATAACCAAGGTTGTTAATGGCATGGCATGGGCTCATGTATCGCTAGCTGCAGTTGTTTATGCTCAAAGAAAATACAAATTAATAACGAAAATAACAGAGATTGTATATTCAAGATTGGAGCAAAATTATATAGGTGTTGAAGTTGGTATAGAGACAGGGTCGCCTCGCTTAGCAAAAATTGTAATGCCTGCAAAGGCTGCTCCGTTTAAGACTGAAGAATGGCCTGATATAGTTGAGGAAGCATTTGCTATTATGCATGATCATAGGATAATACCTGCAGCAACATTTATACTTGGTTTTCCTGGTGAAGAGCCAGATGATGTTGTTAAAACAATTGAGTTATTAGAACGGCTAAAGAAATACAGAAGTCTTATTGTGCCCATGTTGTTTGTTCCAATGGGTGTGTTGAAAAGTGAGGAAGGTGGTGTAACAGGTATGAAGATAACACATGAACATGCAGAAGCTATGAGAGTAGCGTTTTGGCATACAATTCACTGGGCTGAGGATATAATAACGAATTTCTATATGAGGGGATTCAAATATGAGCCATTAAAACTCATAATAAAGGCATTTCTGTGGTTTGCAAAAAGAAAAATGATTGAAATTGAGAAAAATGTATTACCAAGATTCACAGAAAAGGAATTGTCATTGAAAACAAATCAGTAGAATAGCGAAATAACAAATGATGTGCATTACATTTTTAATAAAATAGGAGTCAGATATAGTTTTTGAGAACAACATGAGTGTTAAATCAAGAATTTTACTAAGCATAGCGCTTTTGAGGGAGCTTCACAATAAAATTGAGTATTATAAGATTGTTGTTGATAATAATATTAGAAGAGCTGAAATACTTTCAAAGCAAATTGGTGATAGGAAGAAGAATTTTGAAAAAGAAATCCAAAGCTTAGAGCTATTGAAAAAAAGGTTAAATAGCATTGATATTTTTCTTGAAAATATCATATTGAAATTGGAAACATTCATGAATTTAGGGCAAGCAATGTTTTTTGGTGTTGTTATTAGGGAATTGGCGAAGGAGTTGAAAAAGCTAATTAAAGGCTCTATACCAATAATGGAAGTTTATCTTGATAACCTCACCAGAATTTCAAATGACTTAATAAACTTTGCAGCTATGGAATCAAATTCTACAACATTTGCTTCTCTCGTTCCTGAAGCTAAAAAAATTATTGAGGAGGCAAAGAAGGTAGCTGGCATAGTATAATCTATTACTTATCGCTAATTCCCTTAACATATAGATATAGTCTGGCCGTTCTCATAGGCAGTGCAACTTCAACTATTTGAATAGGTCTCCACCCTGGAATTTCAAAATCTAGTGTAACAACCCTTGCCCCATCCTTTAACTCAGCTTCTAACTTAGGCCTTAAAGCCTTGTTAACAGATGTTAACAAATACATGTAAACAACACTTGCTTCTGATAAATTTGTTTTGAAGAAATCTTCATTTACAAACTCTATTTTATTTAATACATTTAACGACTTTGCATTTTCTTTAGCTCTTTCAATAAGCATTGGATTTATTTCCACACAAACAGCTTTTTTTACACCCTCTTTAACAGCCTTCAAAACAACTCTGCCATCTCCACATCCAAGATCATAGAAAACATCTTCAGATTTCACATTTGCTAATCTCATCACAATGTCTAACAACTCTTCTCTTGTTGGAACCCATGGCACTCTAGCACCTTCATAATATGCGGAGACCAATGACATCACCTCTTCAAAACTCCACATATCTAATACAGCCTTGCTCTAGAAATTTATAAAGTTTTAATATCTAAGGTATCCATAAATTCTTTTTAACAAGTTCTTTCATGTCTTCTTCAGCTTTCATAGTTATGAACTCTAAAAATGTCTGTATCACTTCATCAAATTCTTTCTTGCTATATTCACTCTCGTTCCATTCCTTAGCTACTTTACCCCACATTTTAAGTTCTTGAATTCTAGCTCGAGCTAATTTAGTTAAGTCGCTTTTTATATCCTCTGGTATAATCCTTTTATTACCTATTATGCCAGGACATTCACCTAAAGCGTTCTCATTCACCTCAATGCTTATATTATCACCATTTTCAATGTATACAAATGGGTAGAATCTACACACAAGTGGTTTATATGGATGCACACTACATTTTCCATTTCTTAAAAGAAAAATGCATGAGCCATCATCCTTCGAATTCAATGCAAGAAAATACTTCTCACCACCAAATACCACCTGAGGATATGTTAAATCATCATAAAGTGAAGCCTCATATAAACTAATTGTTGATGGCTTTATATCAACATTAGCATATATTTTAAGTCTCAATAAATCTAGATGTGTTACTGGAATCCAATACTTTTTACAGCAATAGCCTTTAAGAATACATCTAAAGATTACCAATGACTTCACCTTAATTACTATAAAGCTTATTATTTAAAAGTTGAAAATATGTTAATCTGGAGGTGTTAATACATATATTGTATTGCTTTTTATATTACTTTTCTCCAAAACAATCTGATTTGAATCTATTTTAATAACATTCCAATTACTTGGCTTTATAGCTAGAAAGTCTTCAACTGGTTTTAAAGGAAGATTCAATCCTTTTACCCAGTAGTGCATAGGTATAACGGCTTTAGGTGTCAAAACATTTATTACATTCCAGGCAGCTTTAGAATCAATTGTGTATGTTCCACCAACAGGTATCATAAGAACATCTATATCGCCAACAGCATTCTTATATGATGCATCAAGTTCATGGCCGAGGTCGCCAAGATGAGTGAGAGATACTCCATCAACAACTATTTTATAGATTGAGATTTTGCCTCTTCTCCTTCCTTTTTCTCTATCATGATATGCTTCAACTCCTTTCACAATTACATCATCTATTACCTTTTCTCCTACAAACGTGGATATAACTTTTGCACTAGGTTTTGCAACAACTCCATAGGCATTATGATCAAAGTGTTCATGTGTTATCAAAACTATGTCTGCTTGAACTTTTGGAGGTTTTAAACCCAGGCTATAACCATCATGTGGATCAATAACGATTACAGTACCCTTAGATGATACTACTTCAAAACATGCATGTCCATGCCATTTTATTACAACCATGTGTCTACACCTAAGAAAAATAGGTTTTCGGTATTAAAAAAGCTTCTTGTTACTACAAAACCTATAAACTCGCAAATCGAAATAGCAAGAATTAGGTGAGATTTAATGGTTGCTGAGAGCAATCAGCAAAAAGGAGGTGGTGCTGCTAATATTCAAAAAAGATTCGAATCACGAATACCTCAATATGATAATGAGGCAAAAATTAGACAGGCGTTAATGATATTGAATAGAGTAATGAATGATCCATCAATACCTAGAAACATTAGAAGAGCTGCCATGTATGCTATAAGAGCATTGAATGAGAAAAGCCTTACACCTGGTGTAAGAGCTGCAAATGCTGTTGGTGTTTTAGATGAGGTTAGCCAAGACCCTAACATGCCACTACATGCAAGAACTCTTTTATGGCAAGCAATATCGATTCTTGAAACCGTTAAGGATTAAAATCCATTGATATATACACAACTATTGAGAGAGGTTTTACCATGTACAGATATAGAGTTAGAGGCCCTTATGCAACTGCATTAGCAAAGATAATAATTGATGCTGGATTTGAGCTTGTTGATCTATCAAAGAATTTAGCATTGAGATTAAAAATGGAGGAAAAGAGTGGAGTTGCGCCACATGCAACTATAAAAGAAGGTGATGAAGACCCGAGTACATTAATAATAGTTGGTTATCCAGATGCTGTTGAGGCTTTGCTTTATGAAATCATAGCTAGAATTCCCTTTACAACATTTATCTATGAAGAGCTAGGGCCATATACAACAATTTCTGTTAAGATAAAAGGTTTTGATAGAATGGGTAGATGCATAGGCGAAACTGTTAATGGTAGAGAGGTTATACTTCAGAACATAAGAGAGTGCATAGAAGATGCCATGGCCATAGCCCATATTGTTAAGCCCAGTCAAAAACTTAGAAATGGTAAAGCAGTTGCATTACCAGGTACAGCAATATTAAAGGATACCCTAGTTCTGCTTGATGATAAGGGTGGAAGAGTTTATTTTAGTGAACACATAAGAGATTTCGAAAGAAAATCTCTACTCAACAGTTTAGCAACACAAGTAACTAGAGAAGGATTTAGCATAAGATGGAGAAGCTCGGCCAAGAGCGCTCCACTAGAATTAATTGGAAAGGATCTTGAAATAGCATTAAATGATGCTATGAAGCTTAGAAATATTAGTCTAAAAGGTCCTCCATCCATATTATATCAGGGTGAAACAATAGCATTCATAAAATTAACTAGAGCGTCCAAGGAATATCTAGACATTGTTAGAAACTCAATTACACCCACCACACCAAATCATCACATGTTAAGAACATGTAGAAAATCTCTTGATATATGTGTTGATTTATTAGATTATGCAACCAAGAATGTAGGCAAAGGTGAGTTAGACCGCACAATAAAAGAATTCATATTGAGCAGAAGTATAGGCAGAGAAATTACAATAATGCATGAAAAGCCGGATTACAGCCACATTGAGATAGGCCCTATAAAAATTGTTGATGTTGTTAATACTGAAATGGGCTTAACACTGGTTGGAGGAAGAATTATTCAAAGAAGTGGAGTATATGATGGTCTTGGTGTAGAGAAAAGAGCTGGCGACATCGCATTAACTCTAATACCATTTGATGAATGGTTTATTGTTCATAGTTATTTGGATCAAAATGGAAATGAAAAAGGAATATACATAAACATTAATACACCACCTGAATATTGTCCACTAGACAATGTGATAAAATATCTTGATCTAATTATAGATGTTGGCATAATTGGAAACAATATGAAGATAATTGATTTAGAGATGCTTGAAAAAGCTGAAAAAAGTGGATTGTTATGTGAAGACTTAGTTTACATGGCTAATGAAAGTGTTAAAAAAGTTGTTAGTTTTGTAGATACTATTCGGAGGGTTCTTGAGGTATTTCGACCTTTGGTAAAACAGTTTCAGGTTTTCCAATAGTCATAAGCGCTTTAATTGTAGCGACTTCAGCAATTTCAGCAGCTTCATAAACTGCTACAATAGCTTCGTGAGCTATTGCTAAGACACCTGGTGCTTCAATGCATTGAGTAACATTGCCTAAAATCTCTTTTGAAAGCTCTTCTCTACCAATAAGCACTTTCATAATCAGAGATATGTTAGATGACGCCAAAGCATTTACAGCTTTTGAAACATATGATGAGACCTTTGAAAACATGTCTTTAAACACTTCTCTACACTTTGCATTTATATTGGTGTCAAACCCAAGTCTTAGTATAGTATTTGAAACTCTATCCAATGTATCGCCAATATGCTCTAAACTTTTAATTATTATAGAATTGTTGATTGCTTGAGAAGGATCTCTAAATGCTGTTCTCTTTATTGTTCTCATTCCAAGGAAATGTAGCCTATCCAAATCATCATCTAGTCTTATCACTTCATCAAGTTTTGATTTATCTCCAGAGGTAAAGTAGTCAATTAGTAGATCAAACATCATTGAAAGAGTTGTTCTCATAGCCCCTATAACTTCCTCTAGATCTGTGTTAAATTCATCAACAGATATTTTTAGTCTAAATGTTGCACCTTCCATAGCAATGGCTCCTGGAAGTCTTGTGGAAATTTTTTGGAAGGATCTTCTTGCAATGTCCTTGCTTTCGTCTATTGATATTACATCAAATCCCTCTATGTAACTTGCTATTATAAGTCTTGAAAGAGTTTCTTCATCTTCATGTTTAATTTTTATGCTTTGTGTTATTTTTGGATGTATGGTTGAAAGTGGTTTGACCAAGAGATAACCTGGCCCAAGAGTTACTTCAACACTTGCTCCAACAGATATTCCAAGTATGGGCAACCACTCCTTTGGTATCGTAATACCAATACTTCTTTCTCCAATTCTAATTACCTTTCTAACATTTGTTAACACAGCTTCCATTGGTAACACCTAGTTATTTCTTATGATTCAAGGTTATACCCAGACATGTTTACTCTTGTTCTTACTTACTTTATAAACTTTTATATAGGTTAAACTTAATTATTTGATGCATATAAAGTTGATTAGCAAAAAATACACAAATGGTGTGGGTGTAAGACTTGGAAAAAATGATTATAATTGTATTAGATGGTGTTGCTGACAGTCTTAAATATAGACCAACATCACTTGAGCTAGCAAAGACCCAGGGCCTCAATGAATTAGCTAGGATAAGTATTGGTGGCTGTTTCTATCCAATAGATGATGAAACAGCGCCTGAAAGCGATGCTGCAGTTTTTTCTATTTTGGGCTATAACCCCAAGGAAATTAATGTTGGAAGAGGGTTGTTGGAGGCTCTTGGTGTAGGAATTGAATTATTAGAAGGATCTGAGGTTGCATTTAGAGCTAATTTTGCTACTATTGATGCTAAAACACTTAAAATAATTGATAGGCGTGTTGGAAGAAGCCTTACCTCTGCTGAAGCAAAAGAACTTGCAAAGTCTTTGAATAATCTCAATCTAGGTATTTATGGAGGTTATGCAAAGGTATATTCAACAGTTGGTCATAGAGCTGTCGTTGTTATTGGTAGCAAGGAGAAGAGGTTATCAGCAAATGTATCAAATACTGATCCAGCTTATGGAAGAGTTGGAAGAGTTTCTATTGCACTTGAAAAATTTGAGCCTTTCGTAGCAAAATGTAAACCTCTTGATAATAGCGAGGAAGCTAAAATAACATGTGAACTTGTAGATGAATTCACGAAAAAGGTTATAGAAATACTTGATTCTCACCCAATAAATGTTAAAAGAGCTGAAAAAAGTCTTCCAAAAGCCAATGCTCTCCTTCTAAGAGATGCAGAAGATAGATACCCAAACATCAAATCAATTTCCACTATCTATGGAAAAAGCTTTGGTATTGTAGCTGAAATGCCTGTAGAAAAAGGCATAGGAAAATTATTGGGAATGAAAGCTGTAGAAGTTTCACCACCATCTGGATCAATTGAGAAAGACTTGAAAGAAAGACTTGAAGCAACTTTGAAGCTTTTGAATGAGGTAGATGTTGTTTATGTTCATTTAAAAGGTCCTGATGAGCCAGGTCATGATGGCAATAAGCAAAGGAAGGTATCTTCGATAGAGGCTATAGATAGGTATTACATATTGCCACTTATAGAGTCAATTGACTTGAACAAGATAGCAATAGTTGTAACAGCAGATCATGCAACACCACCAGAGTTTAAAGCACATACAAGTGACCCTGTTCCTCTCATTGTAGCCTCAAAAGCTTTGAAGAGAACAGATGGACTCAATAGGTTTACAGAACATGAATGTTGCTCAAAAGGGTCTCTGGGAATAATACCACATGGGTATCTTGTTCTCAAAAAAATTTTTGAGCTACTAAATCAATAAAATGATAGTTGATGATGTATGCACCTCCTATCTGATTTAATGATGTTCGGTAAGAGAGCTGAGCAAGACATTGTGTGAGGATATATGGTGTTGCATTACATAGGCATTGACGTAGGTGCAACATGGATTAGAATAGCCTTGGCAACAGAAGCTGGTGAAATAATTAAGAAAGTTGTTTTGAGAACTCCGCGTGAGGGGGATAGATATACCATAGCAAATGCTATATCCAATAAAATAGAAAATGAGTTTGGAAATGTTTTAAGAGATGTAAAAGCTATTGGAATTGGAAGTGCAGGTCCAATGGATTTAGCAACAGGGATTGTGATAAACGCTCCCAATATACCTATTCACACCTTTGAGTTGGCTAAGCCTTTGCAAGAAAAATTCAGGAAACCTGTTATAATGGCTAATGACTGTATTGCTGGTGTCTGGGGAGAGAAAGTACTGGGGCTGGGTAAGGAACATGAGAACATTGTTTATGTAACTATTAGTACAGGTATTGGAGGAGGAATGATTGTGAATAACACTCTTCTTCTAGGCAAAATGGGTAATGCACATGAGATTGGCCACATAGTAATTGATGTTAGTGGTAAAATGAAATGTGGTTGTGGTGGCTATGGTCATTGGGAAGCCTATGCAAGTGGTGCAAACATACCAAGGTTTGCTTCCAAGCTTATTGAGGAATGGAATCTTAATGAACAAGAAAAGGAATCGCCAATTTACAAAGCATATAAGGATGATGCTTTATCATCTGAACTCATATATGCAAAAGCTAAGGAGGGTGACAAGCTATCTCTGCGAATAGTAGATGAGATTAACAAGTACAATATAGCAGGATTTATAAACATAATTAATTTGTATGATCCAGAGCTAATCGTGGTTGGGGGATCTGTTGCTTTAAAGAATAAAGAGTTGGTAATAGACCGTATTAGAGACGGTGTGCACAAATCTACTGGTGTAGTAACATCTATACCCAAGATCTTGCCAACAAAATTCGAAGATGATGTGGTTCTAATGGGTGCTATAGCACTAGCTATGAAACCTCCAGAAAACCTTGTTAAAATGCTTAAATATCTTCAGCTTTGATAAAACACATTAGCGCCATAATATCTCATTCAATACTTCAGAATTTTCAATACTGTGAATAACAGTTGATACTACAGTCCAAGTCTCTAATGGCTGGCTATATATAGCGAATCTATCTTTAGTTAAGCTGAGTGTACTTTGTTCAAAATCTCCATGTTGAAAACCACCAATTATTACACATGTCTTTTCGCCATTAACCATTTTACTTGCTATTAGTTCGCCAAGAGCTTTTGGCTTGATGAAGGTACCTCTTTCATGCAGTAAAATAATGCTAGTGAATCTTCTTTGCTTAACAAAATCATGAAGTTTTCTTTCCTCAATCCACATAAGCGGTTTTTGAGCATTTGGAGGAACCTTTTTTTCTATAAGTAATTGCTCCATTAATCCCACGAATCTATTGTAGTTTCTAGGCACTCTTGCTTTTGGATCTACATGAATTATAAGATCATTTATTGTGTGAATAAACAGATTGAGTAATCCAGTTCTATTCAAAATGCTTGATAATGCGATTAACATTGATGTATGAATGATATCCGGTCTTCCTCTCTTAAACCAGTTTCGCAAATTCTTCATCGCTTTATAATGTAGTGAAATATCTAGTAACATTTCATTTGCCTTTTTACCTCTTTTCTTTGCATGAGCCAATATCACAGGATTATTTGCTATCTCTTCTGGAATTAACTCTAGCCCAGCTTCAGCAATAACTATAGTTACTGGTTCTACACGCATAGCTTTTCATCAATCTCTAAAAACATTTTTATTTCTGCCTATATGTTACCAAGTGATGAATGTAACTTACATCTAGAGGCTTATTAGAATATGGCAAAAACTCAGGAAAAATCCTCAACATGCTCACCATTGAATGACGAAGCTGTAAAAGCTTTTCTATCTTGTCTTGAAAAAAGATGTGAATGTATAGCAATATATATTGATTACAGCGCTTTACGTTATCCAGTAGCGAATATCTATGGTTATATTACTCCATGTGAAGAAGCCTTACCTGAATTAGAAAAGTTTGTTGGAGAGATTTTTCTAGAGATTACAACAACTATTAACTTAATTACAAATTTCGATGTCTTAAAAAACAACCCTTTTGAGCACATAGCATCTCTAAGAATTAGATGTGGCAATGGCTGGATTAGCTATGGTTACATGCCTACTAGATCACAATATGGTGTACCTTATGTAACAAAGAACTGGTTTCATGTTTCTGAGGAAGGGGAGATAACAGTAATAAATATTGAGGAGCTTAGAGAGATGCTGGTTAAACTTGTTGGTTTAGTAATTGAAATTGCTAAAAAAATTTTTGAGCATGAGTTTTGAAAACAAGCTTTCTGGATGCTTTAAATAACCCTATCCAATGCACTATATTACCCAGTAACTGATTAAGTGGGTGTGTTATTTGCCTAAATGCTCAAAAAGTGGAATTGTTGGCTGGGGAGTCTACATACCAAGGTATAGAATACGTGCTGACGATATTGTGAAGATGTGGGGATTTGATGAAGAATCTGCTAAAGGTATATGGATTGAGGAAAAAGCTGTGGGCAACATAGATGAAGATGCAGTTACTATAGGATACATGGCATCTCTCTATGCTTTGAAAAGAGCTGGTGTTAGTCCCTTGGAAATAGATGCTGTTTATCTTGGAACAGAAAGCAAGCCATATGCTGTCAAACCTGGTTCTAGCATAATTGCAGAGGCTCTTGGCATTAAACATGAAAAAGCTGTGGCCGATTTAGAGTTTGCTTGTAGAGTTGGTGCTGAGGGTATTAGACTTGGCATTACCCATATTGAAAGTGGACTTGCAAAATATGTTTTGGCAATAGGTGCTGACACATCACAAAGTAGCCCAGGAGATGTACTAGAGTTTACTGCAAGCAGTGGTGGTGCGGCATATGTTATAGGTTCTAAAGACAATGCTGTTGCTATATTTGAGGGCTTTGTGTCATACTCCACAGATACTCCCGATTTCTGGAGAAGAGATGGTGCCCCCTATCCTCTCCATGGAGAGGGCTTCACAGGAGAGCCAGCATATTTTAACCATGTGGTTACAGCAGCAAAGTTATTGATGAAAGAGTTAGGTTTAAAAGCATCAGATTTTGATTACGCTGTTTTTCATCAGCCAAATGGAAAATTTCCACTAAGAGCAGCCTCAGTTCTTGGAATACCAAAAGAGAAGGTTCTTCCAGGAATTGTAACGCCCTACATTGGCAATACATACAATGGCTCAATGCTAATAGGATTAGCAAGAATATTGGAGCATTCCAAGCCAGGACAAAGAATATTGGCAGTATCATTTGGTAGTGGTGCTGGAAGCGATGCCTTTAGCATAGTTGTTACAGATAGAATTCATGAAGTAGTTAAAAATGCGCCAACTGTGGATGAGTTTCTTAGTAGAAAAGAATACATTGATTATGCTACATATGCGAAAATAAGAGGGCTTATAAATAGATATAGGCTTTAAATGCAATTATAGTTTTCCAGACACAAATTCAACTTTTTTGCTAAGTTACATAGAGTTTCAATACCTACAAGAGCTTTTGACCCTCTTTCAGTTCTTATTATAGCTACTTTACCAATAGTTTTAACAACAGCTTTTTCACATTTTTGAGAACTCATCTTGTACACATAATACAAAATTATGGTCTCAAATTAACTTTTTACATAGAAACTTTAGGTTTTACTCCTCTATACTCTCTTCTTCCTCAAATCCCTCTTCATATTCTTCTACATCGAATAATCCACTACTCCTTACCTGCTTTATTGCCTCTCCCAATGGTAATCCAGTTTTCCTTAGTTTTGCAGCTAAATTACCCCATCTTTCTCTGAACTTACTTGGTACTAAAGGTCTAACTCTTTTAGTAGATTTTCTAGGAATATAGTTTTGTTCCATGCCAGGTAAGGCCAAGGCCCCATCAGGTAGTTCAATGAGCTCATCTCTTTCAATAAGCTTTACTAAAACCTTCCTCAACCTATCTTCACCAGCAATACCTGCAAACAATTCTCTAAGTTCTCTCCAGGTCATAGGCCTTGCATTATTCTTAATAGTCTCTTTAATAAGATTCTCCAGCTCCTCTTCGGTAGGCGCCTTAAACACCTCTATATCGATGTCTTCATAAAGCTTTTTAAGTCTTATCATACGATTCACCCTATATATTTTTTACCCCAGTAAGATATGTGTTCATTAAAGTTTTTAAGCTTTTCTATCTTGAAGCACTGTTCAAAATCTTCAATCTTATATAGTAACACCCAACTTAACCTTTTCTCGATTAAAATGAACAGAGTTAAACTAATTGTAATAGGGTCTAAAGTAGATGATTTTGAGAAATGTGGCAGGGTAGCAACGAAAATCAGGAAATCATTAGCAAAATATACAGAAGTAGAGATTTTATTTGTCAATGCCTCTTCATCTGGCTTATCTCTAGATGGGGAAGAGATTATTCCATGTGAATTAGAGGATGAGGCTATGGATTATATAATATCAAAGATAGCATCAGATAACAAAAACATACTAACACAGGGTATAGTTGTAGCAGCAGCTATATTTAAGACTCTTAAACATTAAGAATTGATCAATGTTTGAACATGTTAGATGATTACAAGAGATGGAGTAGTTCTATGGGCATATCTGAATATTTAAAAGTAAATGAAAATCAATCAGAAAATACTTATATAAAAGTTTAATGCTCTAAGGCTCTAATTATTATAGCTTATATTCTCTTTTTGATTATCATTATTTTGAGAATAGCAAGTAAATGGGTGTTACAATGAATATAGATGAGAGGGAGCTTATTGTTGAAGTACTTTCAAGTCTTAAGAAATTTTTCAAGTTTAAGGAATTGGAGGAAATATTGAGTATAACAGTGCCAACACTTTGGCGATATGTGCATGGCGATATAAAACCATCGGTTGATAGAGCACGGCAAATGCTTTTAAGATTACTTGATCAAGATATAGTTAATCAACTAAGAGAAAGATTGTTGAAAATAGATAATGAAGGTGTTATTAGAACTTATGACATTGTTTATAATATAGAGTTGCTTAATTATGCATCCATAGATGCATTGTTGTGGGCTCAGAATATGGGATTTAGTGCTGTAGCTACAGTTGAAACTGATGGAATAGCTTTAGCAACTCTAATATCGAAAAGATTGAACGCTAAAATAGTTGTTATCAAGAGAAGAAAAGAAATAGGATACAGTAAATTCATTGAAGTAAGCTATGTTACTAGGTCACCACCTGAGGTTGTTTCTTTGTACCTTCCTGAAGATGTCTTAGAGTATGGTGAAAAGGTTCTTGTTGTTGATGATCTTGTACGAAGTGGTAGAACAAGTGCAGCTGTTTTTGAGTTGTTGAAAAAAGCTGGTACTAGACCAACTGGTTTCTATGCACTTGTTGGAATTGGTGATCAGTGGAAGCCTATTATAGAGAAATATGTTGGAAGCAACTATAGAGTGCTCTTTCATGTGAGTTGAGAATAGCGATTATATATGGCAAAGGAGAATCTTATTAGAATAGCTATTGTGCAAAACATTGAGTATGAGAAATGCAGAGAATTGGTGGAGGCATTAAAAAAGCAACATGTTGATGCAATACTTGTATGTGGAGGTATAGGCCAATGCCTTAGTGTGCTAGAGGTAAATAAAAAACTATTTGGGATAACGAATATTGATGATGATACACATGTTGTAAAAGCCTTGAAAAATAGAGAAGCATTTGTAGCTGGCTCCTGGCAATTAATAGAAAAGAACGTGTGTATCGGTGGTGTTGATGCCAAAAACCCTGTGCAAAATGTTGAAAGACTTGAACGCACAATACTATCTCAATGCTCCTTCGCTATAATAATATCGTATTATCCTTTGAAGAAATCAATCTGTGCTAAAGCAGAGTTTATGGGTAGAAGTCTAAGCTTTGGACTGAAGTCAATTTTTAAAAACAAAAGTAAACAAATAAAGTATTTGGTAATAGCATGCAATAAAAACTTTGTGCATAGCTTTTGCAAACAAACTCTGGATTCAGAGGGGCTTCTCGTAACAACGAATGAATCGTTTATTTCATTGTTGGTAGATTTACAAAATCTTGATGTTGCTATTGTTAAGTGACTAGATATGAGTAATGATGAATTCGTGGTGTTCAAACCTAGGAGAGAAAACTATGTTTTGAGTAAAAGGGGTAGACCAAGTGATATTAAAATAGGTATTTTAATGACTATACCCTATAGAGCAGCTGTTTCATCTCTATTCTTTCAGATGGCTTACACATATCTAAATAGTTTGGAAAATGTAATTGCATATAGATATGTTTTTGATATTGAGAACAAAAGAGTTGAGGCACTAGATACCGAGATGAATCTCAAAAAACTTGATGCAATCTTAATATCGCTGCCATTTGAGCTGGACTATGTAACAGCTACATACATTCTCATCAGACTTGGTCTTTTGCATAAAGAAAAGGGAAAAGCGAAACCAATTATTATTGCAGGAGGTTTAGCTGCTTCCTCTAATCCACTACCATTAACAGATATTGTAGATGCTATTTTGATAGGAGAAGCTGAGGATGTTTTAGCTGATATCGCATATTCCATGGGAGCATCAAATCCTATTGAGGAACTTGAGAATATAAAATGTATTCACACAACACCTTTTAGTGGTGTTAGGAAAAAGTGTCTTGTTTCAAATCTTGATAAAAGCTATCATGCTGTTCACCAATTCTATTCTGTTGATGAAGAGCCTATATATGGGTATGGTATTAGAGTTGAGGCTTCTAGGGGTTGTCCCTATTTATGTGCTTTTTGCATGGAAGCTCACGTACTATATCCATTTAGATATAGAAGTATTGCAAATATTGAAAACATTGTTTTTAAAGGAATAGAGTTTCTAAAAATTCGAAGAACTATTCTATATTCCTTATCATTGTTCAGTATACCAGGTATTGATCAGCTTCTAAACAAGTTTATTGATATGGGTATAGAGGCTTCAATACCATCTATAAGAATAGAACATTTAACACATAAAAGACTGGAAATGATAAAACAATTAGGTCAGAAAACAATTACACTAGCTCCTGAAACTCTCTTAACTAACTACAGCTGCAGAATTGGAAAATGCTATAATTTAGAGTCTTTAGTAGAAGCCATTGAATTTTCCTACAAAACTGGTTTTGATCATGTAAAACTCTATCTCATTACAGGTTTTCCAGATGTTAGTATTGAAGATGAGGTACATTCATTTAAGGAATTCATGAACAAACTTAGTTTTATAAAGAGAAGAAAATTTATTGAAATATCAATAAACCCCCTTGTACCTAAGCCATGGACCCCATACCAGTTTCTTCCACCAGAAATAGTGTTAAAAGCAAAGAAAAACATTGATGCATATAAATCAATTAAGAGTTCAGTTTTTCGGTTATCAGCTTTAAGTCCAGAATGGGCCTTTGCTCAAGCTGTTATAGCACTAGGCGACAAAAACACATCAAAATTATTGATTGACTGGGCTTTAAATGGATTAGGGTTACAAGGCTTTAGAAAAGCTCTTACTGCTTTGAGTCAAGAATTGAAAAAGTATATAAAGTATGGCTGGGAGAATCTACCATGGCTCGATGTTGTAGACTTAGGCATACCAATAAGATATTTAGAGTTGAGAGCCAAATTCCTAAAAATTAAAAATTAGTGAAGCAGATATAGCAACACTACTTATTCCATGATCTGTAACTACCATGTATTAAATTAACTCACATCTCTTTATAAGTTCTGCATATTCACTACTGATGGATGTACCCTTCTTTCAATATAATCGAATGCACTAAGTAATCTCATTCTATGTGTTATAGAGTCTTTAAGTTCTTTGTAAATAGATATTCCACTACCTATATCACCAAATCTTATTGGCTTTATTAACACATTGGATAGGTTGTATCCAAAGATTTTTAAAAGGCTCATTAAACCAGGGTGTATTATTAGAGTGAATTCTTTTTTGGCAATTCTAGATACTAGAGATAATATAATTGGGTCATAGGTGGATAATATAACTATATCGCATATTGGCTTCTCATCATATATTGACACATGCTCACCTTTGATAATATCATGCCATAGCGTATGTGAGGGAACGATATATACCTTTGAAGCATTTAGTTGAGAAACATAGGCAAAAGGCACTATAGAGAGATCATTGCCAACAATCAGCACATTAGCTCCTTTTACAGTATCCAGTAAATGTCTTGATACTGAAAGAGTTGCTATAATTAGTGCTTCTAAATCATTGAACTCTTTAGCGTTAAATACTATAACGCTGTCTTTATTTGCTGTGTGAATGGTTTCGGCAACACCGTTATGATCTGCATATACTATTACCCTGTCACCTTCTCTAACGTTAGAGACACCAAAACCCACACCCACAATCTTACCAACACCAACAAAACCAAGCACATGTTCAGCACTTTGTGAAACAACCATACATTTTGTAATTGCCTCATCAACAATAGACATGTATGCATAGCTTATCTTGATTGCAACCTCGTTTTCTGCAATCAAATATCCACTATAGTTTCTCACAAGAGGATCTCCACAATATGATACAAAAATTTTGTGATACAATGCTCAACACTTCCACAATTAACTCTGATTACAACATATAAGCTTATATTTCGCTCCATTAAGGTGTGTGAATATGTCGTAGGTGAAGAGTTTTTGGCACGTTAGATAAGGATGTATTTGAAGAGCTTTACTCAAGTGATGTTAAGTTACTTAAAGAACAAGGCATTTCTACTCTTGAAATACCAGCAAATACTGAAAAAGTCATAAACTTTGCTAGTGGATTGCCCGATCCTAGAACAATTCCAAAAAATGAGATAAAAGAGATTATTGCAGAAGCCTTTGAAATATATGGATACCAAGTTCTGCAATACTCACCATCATCTGGTCTTTCCAAGCTAGTTAAGGAGGTAATAAACTTTGTTTATAGAACAAGGGGTTTGAGAGCCAATCTAAACAATGTTATTATCGTTTCTGGCTCTCAACAAGGTTTAGAGCTTGTATCAAGAATTTTCATAGATCCTGGCGATATTGTTGTTGTTGAGGAGCCGACATATCTTCTTGCTTTAAATGTATTTAAATTAAGAAAGGCTAGAATCGTTTCCGTACCTGTTGATGACGAGGGTATGGATGTAAATGTTTTGGAGGATATAGTCAAGGATTTGAAGAAAGATGGTAAAAAGCCTAAGATTGTATATACTATGCCAGTAGCTCAAAATCCTACTGGAGTAACTATGAGTATTAATAGAAGGAAGCATCTTTTAGAATTAGCAGAAAAATACAATTTCATCATAGTGGAGGATGACGCATATGGGCTTTTAAGTTTCGACTGTGAACAACCACCAATAGCAAGTTTAATGGGATTAAATAATGTTGTGTACATTTCATCATTTAGCAAAGTTTTGGCACCAGGTCTTAGGGTTGGCTATGTGATTGCAAATGAAAACATCATTAATAAGATGTATGTGTTGAAGCAATTCATGGACTTAGGAACATCAGTATTAGGACAAGCAATAGCTCAAATAGCTTTAGAAAAAGGTGTTGTTGATAAAAATGCTGAATATGCTAAAAGACTTTACAGACTCAAAAAGAATCTCATGATAGAGCTCATAGATAGCATGTTCTTTTCAGAGTCTTGGAGAAGTAATCCCAAAGGAGGCTTCTACATTTGGGTAAAGCTTAATAAGAACATTGACACCAGAAAATTGCTTGAGCAAAGCAAAAGAAATGGTGTTATATTTACGCCTGGAGCAAATCTTTGTGTAAATACTTATAGATGTTTAGATGCTATGAGACTTAGCTACTCAAACCCATCTGAAGATGAAATAAGAATTGGTATTTATAGACTATCTTCGCTGATTAGGGAGATAGCAAATGTTTCTTAGTAGTGGTAAACTCGTTAAAAATCCTCAACTAATTCACAAGTATTTAGATGAGCTTAGAAAAAGAGGTTTAGATCCTTCCATATTATTACCAAGCAGAGAAGATATCGACTTAATTGAAAATAGTGTTAAGAAGGGGTTAAGCATGCTTAAAATAATGGATGATCTTATAAACAACTATTTGAGAAGAATAGATCCTGTCATTGCTAAGAAAGTTTTTAAGGAAGTAACAAATGAGGATGTAGATGAGGAAACGGCAGCATATTTAATAGCTAAAGAGCTTTCAGCTTGGACTCTTGAAATAGCTGAAGCACTAAATATTATCATGATTAGTGATGTAATAAGATGAGCAAGTGTGAGATATTATATGAATAGCGATATGCGTATTAAAATTAGACCAGCCACGGATAAAGACATAGACTATGTTATTGCCATAAACATAGAGTGTCTTCCAGAGCACTATCCACTTTCTTTTTGGTTAGAACATTTAAGTAAATATGGTGATGTTTTTTATGTTGCAGAAGTTGATGATAAAATTGTTGGCTATGTATTAACAAGAGTTGAGGAGGGCGAATCATTATTTCACATAGGTAAAAAAGTGAAGAAGGGACACATTGTAAGTGTTGCTGTTAGGGAAAACTACAGAAGAAGGGGTATAGCAACATATCTTTTGTCAACAGTTTTAAGTATATTAGTTCACTTATACGAAGCTTCAGAAGCTTATTTAGAAGTTAGAGTTAGTAATGTTCCTGCCATAAAACTTTATGAGAAGCTTGGATTTGAAATTTTGCGAAAAATTGAAGGTTATTATCTCGATGGTGAAGATGCTTATTTAATGGCAAAGAGGCTAAAGTGATGTAATTGCAATTCATTAAATTCTAAGAATCTTCACCTCAACATTTTCCATTTGAGCTAAGCACATAATATTTGCAAAAATCCTTGGCACATAAGGTTCTTGTATAACAACAAGTAGTATGTCTGAAAATGTTAAGCATTTTAAAAGCTCATCATATCTATGCTTAGTTACTACACCAGCACCATTACAAAGAATGATGTTATTAGCACCTCTTATTGTGATGTTACTACATAGGTTTATTGTGCATGTTACATCATTTGATTTACTTACATCATCAATTATTTGTTCAACATCTTTATAAATATTGATTCCTTTGTTTGTTGATATAAAGGGACAAGTAGTTTTATTGCACAAATAGCCTTTTGATGCTATTGATATCGCTATTGCTATCTTTTTTCCTCTTGGAATTTGAAGTGAAGTATTTTCTCTCATCAATTACCATGGTATTACTTGGCAATATGCTTAAAAACTTATACAACTCTTAATTACTTTCCATCGCAATACTTCTTCTAATTAAATCAATTGTTGAGTACAAATACTCTTCAACAACAACTGCATGCTTCTTTCTAATATGATCCTCGATTATCTGTATTGGAAGCTCATCTCCACAAAGCACACACTTAACAAAAGATCCATTAAGTTTTTTCGTAACTGGCCTAATCTTGGTAATTACTGGTATAGCATATTTTAAAAGTGCTTTTGCTTTTGTAGCTGATCCAATTTTCTCAACAATTCGCTGAGCATAACCCCTTACTTGGTGTTTGCTTAAACCATACTTTAAGGCTATGACACTAGGGCTTTCACCATATATAAAATAATCAGCAAGAGCATTAACAATATTATCCTTGCCTGCAAGTATCTTAACTATAAGGTATTCTAATACATCTTCAGCTGAAGATCTCATTGAAAAAGTCCCAAAATTAAACTAATTTTCATGAAAATATATAAGCTGGCTAGCAAATTGACCAAAAGTCATTTAAAAACTTTAGGTAATTATTATTATCAAATTTAAATATTTCTATAGTAATACCTGCAACTACTTTATGACATTTACTCTATAAATTTTGAATCATATGATCAATGAAGTAAATGAGCACATATATTCGTCGACATTGGTAGATATAGATAAGTACTTAACAGAAAAATCAAGATATACCTAGTAGTGGAGGTAAACATAAATGAGAAATGTAAATACAGAAATAGAACTGGATATTATGCCTACAAAAGTTATTTCTGTAAAAATAGATTTTGAAACCTTAAATGAAATAGAAACTTTATGCAAAAAACATCACTATAGAAGCAGATCTGATTTCATAAGAGAAGCCATAAAACTTTACATATATTTACTTAAACAAGTTAATGATAAAAAAGACGTGGAAGAAATGCTAAAAACATGCAAAGGAATTACCACATAATTTAGCTTAATACAATGTAAAAGGCGCATACAACACATAAGCTTATCAAAGAGGAGAGTATTATAGACATTTGAGATTAATACATAGATGCGGGGGTGCCCGAGCCAGGTCAAAGGGGTCGGGCTCAGAACCCGATGGCGTAGGCCTGCGTGGGTTCAAATCCCACCCCCCGCACCAGGCACAAATCAATCCTTTTAACAATTTCTCCAGGTTTTTGGCATTCTTATGTGAAAAATGTTAATTTAAGTAATTTTGATGTTAACGACTTTTATTGTAACATAACCAAGTTATGTTTCTTAGTTTTGCTTATTACGAGTTGAAGTAGAGAAGTGCAGATTCTATTTAGCTTTCTATGTGCATTACAACATTTATTGCTGTAACTAACTAATGAGCCTTACTGTTTTTAATATTCACATCTATAAAAATATAGTGTGATGTGTGAGATATAAATGTCTCAAACAACAAGCAATCAACAGCTTTTAGCAGATGTTTTGCCATTTTCTAGTCTTGCTGAGTTGAGGCAGAAAGTAGATGAGATGAAACAAAGTGTAGACAGTTTAGGTACCGTTTTTCAGCAAGTGAAAGCACTTATGTATATAGGTGGGCTTATAGGTCGTTGGAAGGCAATGACATGCAAATCAAATTTAAATGGGTTTTGTACTGGTTGGCGCATTCCAAATGAGATTGTTTTTGATGTGAAAAAGAATTTTGGTGAAAATAGCATTGTTGAAAAGGATGGCACCTTCAGATTTAATGTTACAAATACTGCATTGGTATGTGCTATTTGCCCACTGTATTCACCAAAGAGCTGAGCAACAATTATAATGCCTCTATGCGTTTTTTACTTTTCTCCTCAAGTTCCTTGAACCTATTTTCAAATTCTTGCAGAGTTGCTGAAACAGCTTTTTCAAGATCTTTATTATCAAGATATAGAATCATTGTTTTAAAGAATTTAAGAGCACATGCTTTTGAATGAAAATGTAGCTCCTTTCCACCAGCAGTAATTCTCACTCCTTGCCCCTCATAGAATATTCTGCCACAGGTTACACATCTAATTTTCTTTGTTGGCATTTTTCATCATCTTCTCAAGATATTTATCAAGCTCCAAATTCTTTATCATTTGCTCAACTTTTTTTGTTGCCTCCTCTAAATCATTTGCAGTAACATTGAAGTATATTTTTGTTCCCTTGACTCTAAATCTAAATCTTGTACCAGGTATTCCCTCATATCTATAAACCTCTACAAGCTCAACATCTATCTTCATAAAATTACCTTGTAGCATTTTTTATAGCAACTTCTAAAATTTCTAAACCAGTTAAAGCCTCTTCTTCAGTTATTATTATTGGTGGTGCAATTCTTATGCTGCTTTTTCCACATCCTAAAAGAACAAGACCATTTCTAAGAGCTTCATACAAAACCCTATTTCTGGTTTTCACATCATGTTCCTTTGTCTTTCTATCTCTAACAAATTCTATTCCCCATGCAAGACCCAGCCCCCTAACATCTCCAACATGAGCATACCTCTCCTTCAACTCAAACAATTTTTCTTTAAACAACCTCTCTAACTTAACTACATTCGGCAAATATTTTTGTACTAGCTCAATAGTTTTAAGAGCCACCATACATGCTAGTGCATGTCCTCCAAATGTATTGCTATGGGCACCTGGGCTAAAGTCAAGCTCAGATCTAAATATTGTAGCTCCAATAGGCATTACACCACCACCCAGCGCCTTAGCCATGGCAATAATATCTGGAATAGTGTTGAAATGTTCTATTGCAAACATTTTACCTGTTCTACCCAAAGCCATTTGAACTTCATCATCTACTAGCATTATGTTATACTTCATCGCTAATTTACTCAATTCTGTGAAGAAGTTCTTTGGTGGAACAACATAGCCTCCCTCACCTTGTATAGGCTCAAAAAATATTCCAGCAACTTCATCAGGTGATACTATGTGTTGAAATATCCAATAATCTATATATTCAATAACTCTGTTTACGAGCTCATCAGGATGTTCATAGCCATCAACTCCCCATGGATTTCTAAATGGATTTGGGTAAGGCACATGTATAACACCATTAACCATTGGAAAATAGCTTCTTCGCTGTATGGTTTTTGATGCTGTTAGACTAAGAGAGCCCATTGTTCTTCCATGAAAAGCTCCTATAAATGCTATGAAATACTTTCTACTTGTTGAGTGTCTAAGCAGCTTCATAGAAGCTTCAATAGCTTCTGTTCCACTATTACAGAAAAATACCTTCTTCTTAAATACTCCAGGAGATATGGAGACAAGCTTCTCTGCTAAGGCAACTTGATATGGGTTATAAAAATCTGTTCCAGCAGCATGAGCAAGTTTATCAAGCATTTCAATAACAACTTTCTTAATTTCTGGATGTGTTGGATATCCGAGATTTGAAACTGAAATTGATGATGAAAAATCCAAGTACTTGTTTCCATCAACATCATAAAGCCATACACCATCTCCACGCTCAACAACTAAGGGCAGACTCTCTGGGTCGTGAGTTGTTGTGGCAATGAGTTTTGTATGCATTTCAATGATTTTTCTTGCTTTTGGACCTGGAGGCTCAACAACAATTTCTGGAGTCTTCAACCTCATAATGAATCACCTAGCTTTTGTTAACATAGTTTCATATTTCCGATAAGTTTTTGAGTTTTTTATTCGAGGTAAGTATATTAGGTGAGAATGTGGCTAGGTTAAGCTCTGGTTTTGTAATAGCTGGTGCATATGCTGATAAGATTAGAAGAACAATGTTTGCTCAGCTCAGGGACTATATAAAAAGGGATAAGGAGTGGGGTCAGAAAATAGCTTTGGCTGTAGCGCAGCTGAATAGATTACTATATTCTGTTCTTGTTGAACAGCTTAAGATAGATAAGGGAGATGTTGTTAGAGTTAGAATTGAATATGACATAGATGAAGCAGGCAAGAACATAGTGTGGAGATGGGATACATTAGCTGTTGAAGTTTTCAGAAGAATTTCTCAAGAGCAAGTAGATTCCATAGTAAAACAGGTAACGGCAAAAGCATATGAAGTTGCCTTGGCAGCTGTAACATATGATGTATCAAAGCTTGGAGAGACATTTGATGGGGATATAGTGTTCTCAATAAAGCTTGGCGAAAGAGAGGTGGGGGCAGCAATTATAACAACATTTAATGAGTCCTTAGCTGTTTTAAAGAGAGGTGCTGTTGTAGAGCCAACTCCTGCAATCTTTGAGAAGGTGAGACTTGAAATTCAGCCTGGAAAAAGCATTGAGGATTCTCTTAAATCGGCTTTGTCACTAGTTATGCAAGCAGCTAGGCACGTAGGTTACGATGAAGCTTTAAAGATTATGAATGCTATTAGGGAAAGAGTAGCTGCAGCTCCGGTTGAAAAAATAGAGGAGGAAGAGGAATAATATAGAGAATGAAACTATAATGAATAGACTATTCATTTTTCTTTTTCTTAACTACTAACACCATACCCTTTCTCTCAATAACAACAACTTCATCACCTGGCTCTATAACCTCACTACTTTCAGCAAACCAATACTCCCCCTCATATAATACCCTACCTCTTTTACCTGGCTCTATACGCTCTACAGCCTTGGCTAAACTACTTGAAATTGATTCTGAAGCCTTCAATCTCTTCCTACCTGCTTCCAGAGCCTTGTACAATATGAAGGAGAAAAACCCTGCTAAGCCACCACCAAGTATAATCGCAAATGTTCTAATACTTTCTATTACATTTGGTGCTATTTGAGTTGCTGGAGAAATAGGCATTAGCATAATACCAAATATGAGCGCTATTATACCCCCAATTCCAAGTATTCCATGTCCTGGAAACATAAATTCTATAGCTATAAGCAGTGAGCCTAACGCTATAAGCATTACCGATATAATGTTTATGTTTATTGAGCTGCCAACCAATGCTAGCAATAGGAAAATTAATGTAAGGGGTAGAAGATCTATTCTACCAGATAACAACGCTATGAATGTTCCAAAGAAGCCTAAAAACCATAGAATTGAATTGATTGTAGAATCTCTTAAATAGGTGTATACTTGAATATACAGAGATGGATTATATTCATAGAAACCAACTATGTTTAATGTGTAATTCTTTCTAACACCACTATATTCAACAACAACAGTTCTTCCATTAACTTTTGATATGAAATCATTCAAATTATTTGCCACAACATCTGCAACCTTTTCCTTAACAGCTTCTTCACCTTTTAAAACAAGGTTCTTTGTAATAAACATTACAACTGCCGTGGAGTTTCTCCCCCTGGCCTCAGCATATCGAGTAGCCATAGCCACAACACTATTTATTATCTTACTCTCATTTATGAACACATACTGACCAGTTACAGGATTTATTGTTATTGGCTGGGCAGCACCTATTACAGCATATGGCGATATCCCCACAATGTGCATTGGCTGAACAATTATGCTTGCAGCACTCAACGCCTTATCTGTTATATATCCTAGAACAGGAACTTTAGCCTCGAGAAAAGCATTGGCTATATTAATCATGGAGTCCATGTAACCTCCATAACTATCAACAACAACAACCAACGGCACATTTCTTTCTTCAGCAATGGCAAGAGCATCTTTCACATAAAGTTCAACAGGAACATCGATAGTTCCCATAGAACCCTGTATTCTTATTAGAACAGCATTCGATGGTGTTTGAAAATATGCAGAACTGTGTAGAAGCATTGATGTGAAAGCAAAAATCGAGAGTATGAGAATAGCTCTAATTATATCTGTGCGCATCATGTTTCTACTCTTTACTTGCTTTTTCATATTGTTTTGCTTTTTCTAAAGCTAGAGATGATGCTATAGCTTCTGAAACTGTTCTCGACACACCACTTTCAGTAATTATGATAATATTCTTTTCTTTTGCTATATCAACATATGTTTGAAGCTCTCTAAGCCTAAGCGCCACTGGGTGTTGCTCATATGTTTGAGCAGCCTCAAGAAGTATTTTAGCTGCAGCCCTCTCTGCTTCAGCCTCTATAATTCTTGCTCTCCTAATTCTTTCTGCTTCTGCTTGATATGCCATTGCTCTTATCATTCCCTCTGGTAATTCAACAGCTTTTAGTGTAACCATAGACACTTTTATTCCCCAAGGCTCTGTAATCTCGTCTATTATGCTTTGAATTCTCTTATTTATCTCCTCACGCTTACTCAGTATATCATCTAATTCCAACTGTCCAATAACATCTCTTAAAGTTGTTTGACCAAGTAATGCAATAGCATAGTTATAGTCTCTCACCTTCATAACAGCTTTCTCAGGATCCAAAACCCTGTAATAAACTACAGCATCTACTCTAACAGTAACATTATCTCTTGTAATAACATCTTGCTTAGGAATATCAACAGTATTTATTCTTGTATCAACAACTATTCCCCTATCTATGAATGGAATTAGAAAAGCCAGACCAGGACCTTTAATACCAACATATTTTCCTAGTCTAAGAATAACCATTCTCTCCCACTCCCTAACTATTCTAAAAGATCTTGAAAGTATTATAGCTATTATTATAATTAGAAGAAAAATTCCAAAAATTTCCAAAGGTCCTATGGGCACATGCTACACCTTCTCTTTTGCATAAATAGTTTCTCGAGTATATTAGCTTCAATGCCACTATTAAATTTTATCTAAACCAAGCTTTTCAATATAATAGCTCAGAATATTGTCATGCTGTTCAGCAATTGTTTTAAACTCTTCTTGCTCAACTATTGTAAATGGTATAACGTCTTTTATCGATGGAAGATTATGTAAAATCATTACAAGTCTATAGATGCCTATTCCAACACCTGCTGTTGGAGGCATTCCATACTCCAGAGCTCTTACATAGTCCCTATCCATTGGATGATGCTCTATCTCACCAAACTTCTCTCTACTCTTTATGCGCAGCTCCTCCTCTTTTTTAAAGAAGTAGTACTGAACTATTGGATTGTTAAGCTCGCTATATCCATTACCTATCTCCAAACCATTTACAAAAATTTCGAATCTTTCGGCATATTCAGAGTTTTCTCTTGAGGGTCTTGCAAGAGGGGATACATCTCTTGGAAACATTGTTATAAATGTTGGCTGAATTATTTTTGGCTCAGCAACTTTCTCAAATATTTTCTCAATAATTTTTCCTTTTCTTGGATCATCAATTTTTATGTTGAGATTCTTTGCAATTTCCAGTAGTTCATCATAACTCTTTTTTCTAACCTTTATGCCTCCAAACCTTTCTATTGCATCCTCAATAGTTATTCTAGTCCATGGCGGCTGAAAATCTAGAACTATTTTTTCATTACCTTTTTGCAACTCTATTTTGTAGTCTCCATACACAGTTTTTATTGCTTGAGAAATCATTTCCTCAACAAGCATCATCATGTCCATCCAATCTGAAAACGCTTGGTATATCTCTATTTGGACAAACTCAGGATAATGTTGAGCATCTATATCCTCGTTTCTAAAGCACACAGCAATTTCATAAACCTTGAAGAAATTGGCTACAACAGCTCTTTTCAAGTATGTTTCTGGTGCTATACTTAAATAAACATCTCTATCGAGAGCATACATTCTAGTTATGAATGGTCTTGCCAAAGCACCTCCATAAACAGATTGAAGTTTTGGTGTATGTATCTCTATAAATCCTCTGGAGTCGAGGAAATCCCTAAATGCTTTTTCTATTCGATACATAGATACCATTGCTTTTCTAACATCATCATTAAGCATCATGTCTAAATATCTCATTCTATACCTTTTCTCAGAATCTGCCAAGCCATGCCACTTCTCAGGAAACTCTCTCCACGTGATGGCCAATACCCTGAAGTCTTCAACAAGAAGTGAAAGCTCTCCTCTCATAGTCTTTATTGGTCTTCCTCTAACACCAATAATATCACCAACATTAAGTATCTCAACAAGTTTCCAAAGAGCTTCGCCAACAACATCAAATCTGAAAACAATTTGAAGTTTATCTGTTCCATCATCAAGAACAGCAAAAACTATTTTTCCATGTCTTCTAATTCCCATGATTCTTCCAGCAACCGAAAATCTTTCCTCAGCTTCTTGACCCTTGTCTAAATAGCTATACCTATTTCTAATGTCACTAAGTGTTGTTGTTACATCATACCTATACTCTGTAAGATAAGGATCTACACCAATTTCGACAAAACGCCAAAACCTGTGAATAGTTGACATGGCTATTCCCAAGTCATTTTCTCTTTCAGCATCTAGTAGTTTTGAAATTCAAGTAAACAAGTTAAAAACTCAGCTGGATGCTCCTCATCACTACTCAGAGAAGAGCGCTTTCATCACATTAAAACTCTTCCAAAACTCTAATACCTAATTGAGGATTTAATATGTCTACAGTGCCATGGATTCCATCACCCAAAACTCCAATAGAGTATTTGAAATATGCTTTAGGTGCAAGCAGTAATGATGTTGTTTTAGATCTTGGATGTGGAGATGGGCGAGTGCTTTTGGAGTTTGCTAAAGCAGGTGCTAAAACAATTTGCATAGAAATTAACAGAGTTCTATGTAATGTTAGTGAACTTGTGTTTGGATTGCATGGACTAAAAGATAAGCTTATTGTTATATGCAGTGATTTCTTTAGTGTAGATTTATCTGAATTAAGACCTAGGCCAACAATTGTATATGCATATCTATATCCATCTACTTTAGAACTGTTATCAGAAAAACTTGAGAAGGAGCTAGATCTCTGCACCATTATAGCAACACTTGATTTTCCTATAAGAAATTGGAGCCCAGTATTTGTGAAAAGTCTTGTTGACGAAAATGGGCATCACAGAACAATCTGGATTTACATAAATGGTTTTTCAAATCCTAAAGCAAGGCTCATTACAGAAGAAAAGATTAGTTTAGTAGAGCAAACAAATTACTGTCCCGATACTTGTAAGAGAAAATTGTTTCTATAGGTAAGAAGGAAAATCAGTTTATCGACCCTTCGTCACTTCTCCGACAACGTCGACCTCATCATCTACTCTAAATTTAAATCTCATAAAGCTTAATCCTTATAGGTTCTGGCAACTGATTTTCGCTAATAATAGTTGCTGTATAAGGTGGCTTATTAACCTTGGGCCCAACAACAATGTATCTAGATTCGCTTTCCTCCCTGCTCTTCAGCACCCTCACCTTTACATAGACACCATCATTTCTTTTTACATAAACATACTTTTTATGCTTCAAACCCATAACAAAACACCTCTACACATGGCATTCTTTGCTGCAAAACCTTTTAATTAAAAATGGTATGAGAGAATTAATAAGCTGTTATTGCAATAAATTATGATTTGTTTAGGGTGGCAATAACGAATACAAATAACTTGTTCTCTAGTTGGGAAGTACTTGAAGAAGAAATAAGAAGGTGTGTTAGATGCCCTTTGCATAGAAGTAGAAAAAATGCTGTTCCTGGTGAGGGAAATAAAAAATCAGTTGTAATGTTCATAGGTGAAGCACCAGGTGCTACTGAAGATGAAATGGGAAGACCATTTGTAGGTGCGGCTGGAAAGCTCTTAACTATGATTATGGAAAGCGTTGGTATAAGTAGAGAAGGTGTTTATATAACAAATGTTGTTAAGTGTAGACCTCCTGGAAATAGAGAGCCTAAGGATGATGAAATTGAGGCTTGCAGCATATTTCTGAAATCTCAAATAGCTTTGTTGAAACCCAAGCTTATTGTTACTCTTGGTAACATAGCTGGAAAAACAGTTTTTTCCATGGGTAAGCGGGAATGGGTTGGAGTAATGAAGATGAGGGGAAAGAGATATGAGTTGACGATTCAAGGAATTCAAATTCATGTAATACCCACACTACATCCAGCTGCAGCATTGTATAATCCACAGTTGAGATCTATGCTTGAAAGTGATATGAAACTTGTAAAGAGTTTTATTGATGGAATAACTAGTAGCATGAAAAGTTCTACATCTGATAAAACAAAACCTAGAACGTTACTTGACTACATCAAGTAGCTTTAGAAGAGCCGCTAAAAATACTGCATATAGAGATATGAGCTCGTACAATACTATATCATGTAACATTCTTAGAAACGTAGCATAGCTTGTAACACTAGTTATACCTACACCAAAATTATTGCTAACAATCTCGAGAACCATTACTATTAAACTAGATTCCAAAGTAGCCATAGAAAGTAAATATACACTATTGCTATCATCCACATAATTTGAATACTGGTAGTAGAGATATGGAACAGTAACAAGGTTAATGTCTAGCATTCTCGAATATATCTTGAATAGCTTTTTCAAAGAATCTTTAACATATTGTTTGTAGGTTTCAGGTAATCTTGAATAGAGATAAGCTCTTGTACTAGCCAAGCTATCTAGTGTTAGAATAGAATATGTTTTATTGAATTCCACAATGCTACTAACAATATTTAACGCGTTCGCCAAAGCATTTTTAACATCCCTAAAGCTGTAAAGCTTTCCAGAGCCACTCACATTGATAGTCATGGCCAAGTCTAGCCATTGTATTGCTGTTAATATTCTTCCATAGGCACTTGCTATTATTGATTTATCTAAACCTTGTGTAGTGTTGATTAAGTTCAGATAGTATTTTGCTTGAGTAACTCTATCAATAGCCATGACTAGAAATGGTATGGCGCTACTCTTAATTGTTTTTAAATTTTCCAATAACTGATAGATGTTGGATAAATTAGAATTGCATTGTCTAATATAGTTTTTAAGATTCTTCGCACTTTGCAAAGAGAAGTACTCCTTAAGTATTGTTACATATACTGAATATGCCATACTTGCTGCTGTGTACCACTCATCTTTACTTGCAGCTGCTTGCACTTTTTTCATTGCATCATCTAAATATTTATTTACATTTTCATTTCCAATAGCCTTAGCTATTTTCATTGCTTCTTCGCTAAAGTAAATTGTAGCATTTTTAAAGAATTGATTAACTATTTTAAGTAAAGTAGTATTAACATATACTTCACCAGTTTCATCAACATTTGCGCCACAAATATCTAGCAGTGATGCAATGGGTACTACAGCAGTTGTATTTACTACCCCATTTATCATTGGAGTATAAACTCTTTTTATACCAGCAGAAGTTGCAGCAGCGATTTTCTCCTTTAAACCAGCCACAGCATCAATAAAACCATCTATTGACACCACACCTGTAGCACTCCACAAGCCATTGTCATACCTATTGTAGATTCTATACAGACTTATTGCAAATGCAAGTGATGCACTAGCTCCTTTAGCACTACCACTACTTCGAATAGATACTGTGACTTCGCCTAATCCCACTTTACAAATTTTGTTTAAGGCATATTCAGCCACTACAAAGGAGTTCAACAAGCTTTCATCATATTCAACTCCTTGGATATGTACTCTAAATACTGAAGAATGTTTTAAACATATTTTTACAGGAACTGCCTCTCCCACACCCATTTTTTCAGAAACAGCAAGAAAGTATGTATCGATGCAGGAAGTATTATTATCAGCTCTTAAACTGGTGTAGATGCTTGAAATATTTAAAAGAATCATTAAAATAACTAATGTAGTTGATACAAAGATTCTGCAGCAAGTCTTGAAGATCATATTGTTCACAACACTGTGTCATATTAGCTTAAAAGCAAATAAAGTTTCAAAACAATATATGTTTTCATTGATGATGACGTGGGCAGCCAATGACTTTGTGTGAATGGGATGAAGAACCCACATGCTCAATCTGATGTTCTATGCCTAAAACGAAATTCATGTTGTGTCGCAGTAAACGAGGTTTCGGAATTGATTAATGCTGTTACGAAAATTGCTTACAGATTAAAATCTTCTTTAATGAGTAATAGCTGGTTATTGCAGGAGCTAGAAATAATGAAAAACATTGTTATAAATGTTCGCAGTTCTTTAGATTTTTTCACAAGAAATTTTTATAGAGTTGATGATAAAGGTATTGATCAAAACTCTTTAGCTTACACAGCTACAAATATTTTGAATAGACTAGTTGAGTTTAGAAATAGGCTAATCAGAGTCATGGAACACATTGCTGAGAAAACAAGTGAGAAAGAGACTGAAAATGAGTTGTTAAATGTATTCAGAAAAACCAATGCAATAACAATGAAGCTTATTATAATATTTCTAGCATTTGCAACAAAAATTGAATGGAGTAAAGACTTGGCAGGACCATTTTCAGCATCAATGGCATCAGCAACTCTAGCAACGCTTTTGAATATAGACAATCAAGTTGTTGAATCTATAAAAGAATGCGTATACAGCTAGGGGGCACCAATGAGTATTGATGCAAATCAAATCCATTTTCTTACGAAAAAAGCCTTGAAAGGCGATTTAGAATCTGCAAAGACAATAATAAACTTTTTGATGTCCTTGGAAATGAGAGAAGCTATTGTCGTCGCTTATTTAATTGCTTATCAAATTATAATGAATATATACATGAATCTTGGTGAAGAATGCAAAAAATGTGGGGGCATATGCTGCAAATTTGGATCTCCAATAGAGTTAACGGAATTTGACTTAAGTGAAATAATTGCTGAAGGCATTTCTCTTAGTGGAATTATGAATGAGAGCAATAAATATTTAATTCCAAGACCCTGTCCATTTCAAGACGGGTGGAGATGTAGAATACATGAAAACAAGCCATATGCGTGTCTCTCATACCCATTTGCAGTTGAGGATATTCAAAAGGATGTTATAGTTTCGTGGAATTCCTCAGAACCTCCAAAACCATTTATACCACAATTCTGTGTTGCAGGTCAAAAAACATGGGACTATATAAAGTTTCTTATTGAGTCATTTAAGAAAGAGCATGGCAAAGTCCCAACACCACTAGAATTGCTAGAATTTGCAAATAGCAGTTCTAAGTCCTGACATTAATTCAAGATAAAATTGATTTAAAATTTTGGGCGAAATCTGCTTAACTGTGTGAATTCTTTTATCTGCGACCTTTTCTAGCAGGCTTTGGTGGTGTTGGTGGCGGGGTTACTTTTTCTTTACCTGTTTTCATACCTATTACATAGCCTATAACAAGTGAGATTATGATTAGTATCAGTGATATTGATATGGCTAGTCTAGGCTCTAATCCGATGACCACTGTTTCGAGATTTGTTGTTGTATATGAGAAGAATACTGGGATTGTTGTTGTTGCAAATATTGTTGTTGGCTTTATTTCTGTTACTGTAACTGTTGTAATATTCGCGGTAGTTGTGGCATTTGTTGTGTTCTTTGTTGATGTTTCTGTTGTAACTGTGTATCTTAAATCCACTGATTGTGCTTCGGCTTGAATTGTCAACAGTAATGTTATTAGCAAAGCTAAGGCTATTGTGAATATAAGCAAAGCTTTTTTCTTCATGTTCATCACATGAATAATAATTGTTTAGTGGGTAAAGTATAAAAGTGTTAATAAATTAGGAGAGTCATGAAATTAAGAATATGTGGTGCTTATTGCGTGACCTTTAATTCTGCATCTATCTTTCCTAAACAATCCTCGCTTAAAGCGATAAAGCCTTTTGATCCTTGGAGATCACCTCTATGCACTTGTCCAATGAAGTGGGTTGTACATCCATATACTGGTTGTTCTCATGCATGTTTATATTGCTATGCAGCAAACTATATACCTAAGCACTCAACTCCAAGACCTAAAAAAGATTTCTTATCTCTTATAACAAAAGATTTGAGTTTAATACCCAAAGACGCCTTAGTGGAGTTATCTACAAGTAGTGACCCATATTCATGGCCTGAAAAAGAGCTTGGCATTACTCGACTTGTTTTGCATAAGCTTTTGGAGAATGGGGCAAGGGTTTTGATAACAACTAAAAGCAGTTTTGTTGTACGTGACTTGGATTTGCTGAGCAAGTATAGAAACAGAGTTGCTGTTGCTATTACAATAACAACACTAGATGATAAGCTAGCAAAAATTATAGAGCCTGGTGCGCCACCCCCTTCAGAAAGGCTAAAAGCAGTTAAGCTGCTTGCGGCAAACGGAATTGGTGTTGTTGTGAGGCTTGACCCGATAATACCATTTATAAATGATTCTTATGAAAACATGGAGAATGTTATAAGCAGTGTAGCTGCAGCTGGTGCTCTTCAAATAACTTCGTCAACATACAAGGCCAAGCCAGTAGATTTTAAGAAGATTTTGAATGTGGTTAGAATGCTTCGTGGTGATAGAGTTGCAGAAGAATTTAAGTTTCTATACTTTGGAAACTCTAAAAATGTAGTCAGTGGCTATAGGTATTTAGATGAAAAACAAAGACTTGACTATATGAAAATTGTAAGAGAAATTTCGTATAGTAATGGATTAGTTTTTGCAACATGCAGAGAAGGATTTAAATATCTTCATACACCAGGCTTTAATTGTGATGGCTCATCCTTTGCATATAGAGATATTACTGAGTTGCCATAAGTGTTGATCTAACAAGCAAAACACCTTTTACACTATGAATTCTGCCAATAAGCTCCTTAACCCTGTTGCTAGAACCCTTCACAGCTACTATTAGCAAGCACCTCTCCTTATCTAAATGAATATGCATTGCAGAACTTATCACATCAAGAAAATCGTGTTGAAGTTCTGTCAACTCCTTATCGCTATCACCTATTTTATGGTTGTAAAGAATGTTGATAGAACCAACAACCTCTTTAGCAATGCTCCACTTATTCTCAATTATGAACAATCTTAAAGATTCTTGAAGAAGCTTAGACCTATTCTCAATACCCAAACTCTTCATAAGCTCATCTAATTCACGTGCTAATTCAGATGGGATATAAACTCCAAACTTTGTTTTCCTACCCACTTCCTCGTATGCAGAATCCATAACCACAAACAACACCAGTCATTCTAATCTCTATATTTAGCATCTACACACTTTTTCCTTTTATACCTTTTCGCTTTTGCTTCAGAATCTTTCTATATTTTTCAACATCTGGATAAAACCTAACATCAACATGATATATCATTTCACTAACACTTCTACACATTCTTATAATTTTCATGCGCATCTCGTTTAACTCAATCAATGTTGTGTATGGATCTACATACAAATCTACTGTAACAATATAGAAAGAACCTATTTTCCTAGCATCAACATTTTTCACTTTAACATTCTCTAACTCACTTAGCTTTAGCTTAATATTGTAAATAAGCTCCTTATCCTCCTCAACACCAATTATGGATCTTGCAGCATCTTCAACAATATTAGTTATGCTGTGCAATGCAAAGAAAAATCCTGCAATAACTGTTAACAACTCTGTAGATGGGTTTCTGGTTAAAGCTGTTACAACAACTCCAATAGTTGATATAAAAGCTGCAACAACATCTATTAGTGCATGTGTATATTCAGATTTTAGAATCTCTAGTCTTAGCTTTTCATATTCTTTTCTAAGAATTGCAAAAGCGTAGAGTGTTAAAAACCCTCCTGAGAGAGTTACAAGGGATAGTAAAGGATTTTGTGTTGTAACCTTAGAGTTAGCACTATAAATAATGTTGTTAACATAATCAACAAAGCTTATAATATAGAAAGAGATTATAGCTATTGATGTGATGAGCATTAAAAATGTTTCCATGTATAGAACACCCCACGAAAATCTTCTCAAGGTTTTACTAGCATAATACAAAGCAATCATTGACATAAACTCTAAAGCAGTATCAACTGCCCAGTGAACAAAATCAGTGAAAAGTATCATAGATTTTGAGAAATAAGCAAACACAAACTCCATCACCATACCCACAAACGAAACTATCAGAACGATTCTGATAACCTCACAACCCCTTTTCAACCTACTTGAAATTTCGTGTAAAGACATTGAGCTCACCCCAAGTAAAAAATAGCAATGCAAAGGTTTTTAGTGCGGGGGGTGGGATTTGAACCCACGCAGGCCTACGCCAGCGGGTCTTAAGCCCGCCCCCTTTGACCTAGCTCGGGCACCCCCGCTCAATAACGAGACTTTTTAGCTTCTCTCTAGCAAATTTACTTAATTTGTTCTAGGTTATTAACTTTTATAGCGGCTAAATAACACTAGTTTAATGCTGTGATGAAACACGAGCGTGATGAGAAGCTGTGATTGATGTCAAGAGTACTGAGCTAAAAGCTATTATTACAACAGATATTGATTTAGAGCATGAAACTTGTGAGGATATTGAAAATGCTCTTGCATTCTCACTTAGCAGTGTTCAGTGCTTGCCGCTGGAGAGAAGTGGAATTGCTTTGGTTTATGCCGAGAAGCATTCTGATCCCTTGCAAATTGTGAAGAAATTGATTAGAAGTAGTGTGAGGTGCCACTGGGTTTTCCCTATATACGCGTCTTGCAAGTCTATGTATGAAGAAATTAAGAAGTGTGTTATGGAGCTTCTTCTGCTTTCAAATGTTTCAAAACCTATTAAAATGGTTTGTAGATGTAGGAAGAGAGGCTGGTCAATAGATTCCTGCTCGAGATTAGTTAAATACATAGGTAGTTTTCTCGAGTCACTAAATATTGTTGTTGTGGATTATAAAAATCCTGAGTATGTTCTGCGTCTTGAAATAGTGAATGAGATTACTGGTCTATCCTTTTATCACAAAACCCAAGAAAGAGAATTCAGAATGGGTAGATACTAGCATTAAAAGCTTTGTCTAGAAGCAGCTTAGCAACTTTGGCTAGATTCGTTATTTGCTAACTGGATAGGGCTTTTGCTACTTGAATTGATGTTCTCCACACATCATCATCTAAGTGACTCACGTTCTTCACCGCCTTGCCTTTAACTCCTGGAGCAATTTGTGTTGAGTCTACTAATGCATATCCAATTACTATGAAATATTTTTCTGAAGGCTCTAAAACAGCAACAATAGCGTTTTTGGAAAAACTCTTCAAAACTTTTTTAATGCCAGGAATCATAACATCTGCACCATTCTTCAAAAAACTTACAGCACCTTCATCAACTGTAACTGCAGGTACTGCTACAATCTTTTTTGTATTGTACAACATGTTTACTATGTATAGTGTTGGTAGATAGAAATCAACTTTTTGTGTTTTGAAAAGTGCTGGAGTAGATCCAAAAACAACTATCTCAAACTTCTCCTCAACAACTTTTTTAACATCATCTTCAAACTCCTTTAGATAATCTATGAGCTGAGGATCTATCTCAACCCTTTTTTGAAGCTCGCCAAAAATGTTTTTAACATCTCTTTTCGATATGTAGTTAAGTCTTAACAAATATTAAGCACCTTCACATAGAGTATTTATTAAAAGGTTCTTAAGAATTAATGAAGTGAATTAGTCTATGAATATAGTGCTAAGGAAATGCAGGTATGTTGTTAAGTCTTTCAAACCTTTTCACATAATTGAAAATGCTGATATAGTCATAGATGAAAACACCATTTCTTGCGTTGGTGAATGTAGCAATGTTCATGGCTACGATGTTCTGCATTGCGAAAACTCCATAGCACTATCAGGTTTTGTTTCATCACATACGCATATCTTCACAAAAGGTTGGGTTTGGCAAACAATTGAAATTGCAGAAAAAGCTTTAAAGGCTTTAGCTATACATGGCTTTGCATTAGTTCACATAGCCGATAATTATTTTGATGGTGTATGCGAAATTGCTAACAAAATTGGTTTGAGAGTCTCTACAGGACCTCTCATCAAGAGTTATGGCGATTTAAAGAACTTGGTTATTGCAAAGAATTTGAAACGTGATTTATGTATTCCATCAATTAATGTAGAGCTTTCAGAGAACATCGATGATGATACTTTAAGAGAGATCAGGGATTTTGCTATTGAAAACAAAATTAATTTGCATTTAATACTTCCACAAAACGTTGCAAACATACTATCATTTTATAAAACAAGAGGGGAGTGGATCATTAACCACCTTTACAAATTGGGGTTGCTATCAAAAAATGTGTGTTTAGCCCACTTTTCATGGGCAACCACATGGGAGGTGGAGAAAGTGGCTCAAAGCGAAGCAAGCATAGCTGTTACACCATACTCAGACTCCATAAAGGGTGTTTATGGCTCTGTTCATCCAAAACTTTTTGAATTGAAGAACATTAGCATAGGCATAGACGATATTTGGGGTAGAGCTGGAACATCAATAATATACGATGTTATAGCTATGCAATCAGTATATTCAACAAAAACATGGGGCATATACCCATCAATAGAGGAGGTATTGCACTATGCCACAAGAGGTGGAAGCCAAGCACTAAACATAGAAACAGGGATTATAGACATTGGAAAACTAGCTGATATAGTAGTAGTAAAAATGAATAAGCTAGATCTGTTCAGAGACATGTCAAAAACAATACTAAACTCAATCAACACACTAAAATATGTAATAGTCAACGGAAAAGTTATATGGGCCCGCAACTCAAACTCTATTCTTCAACACTAGAAGAGCTTTAAACTGATAATATTGTGACCACAAATTAAAAGCAATACAAATGAAATTTTTAGATCTGCCAGATTCAATAACAACGTGTGAAACATTGGTAACGATATGTAAATTGTTAATACGTGAGAAACCTTGGTGCAACAACAAAAATAGTTTGAGGCAAACAACAAGAATTAAGCTGAAGTAAAGCTAAAAATCCCTCCAAAACAAAAACTTACACAACAAAAAAGCCACCACACAAAAATGGGCCCGTAGCTCAGCCAGGACAGAGCGCCGGCCTTCTAAGCCGGTGGTCCGGGGTTCAAATCCCCGCGGGCCCGCCACACAACAATTTTGTAAATACCTCTATCCTTTCTAATTAGCTTAAAGCTTTGATGATGTAATGAACTAATGCGTGTTGTGATAAAATGCTCCATGCTGTAGTGAGTAATTGTGCTGCAATTCTTACTTGATTATTGCAATGTTTTTATTGGCTGAGCTTTTAATTTTCTTTTCTTCTTCAAAATTTTTCTTATGTGGATAAGCATTGATACAACAACATATGTTATGCTGGAGGTTGCTAGGTAGAGCATATCCGAAAACCTTACTGTATCTGTACTTTCAACACGTTTGATAGGCTCCATGCTGATTATCATGTCGATGCGCCTCTCAATTTCTTCCTCAGTGAGATGAGGGGCGTAGAAAATCGTTTTTGCAGCTTCATATGCTGAACACTTGTAAATTACTGAATCGAAATAGGTTTTCACAAGATATGCAATTGAAATACTTAAAGCAGTAGCAGCTAAATATGCTGCTAAACCTGTTGCCAAAGCTTTTTTAGATGCTGTACCTGGTGGATACAGAATTCCCGGTGGATACAAAATTCTTGTGAATACAAATGGCAAACCAAACCAGTAGAGGTATATTAGTGGTATTGACAAAAAGATTTTATGTAGATTATCAACAAGAGCAGAATTTGCTTGATACAATCTAGACATGAATATTGATGCGTAAAACAAGAAAGTTGCTGAGCCATAGCCAATGGCAATGGGTATAACAACATGTTTAACTGTGTTAATCACAAATGATCTATCAATTGATTTAACAATAAGCAGCAAGCCCATTGCCATAAATAAGCAAATAGTTGAAACATCATAGAAAAACCTATTCAAAACATAAACCAGAAGAGCACTCCAAATATAGTGAGGATAGGGAACAATGGCTCTTAAAGAATCAGCAAAACACTTGTTTCTAGCAAGCAAAGGCGAAAACGCATAGAACGAAATAAAAACAGCAATAAAAGTAATCACCACTACAATTCTTCTATTCATAGCTACCCACCTTAGCCAAGTGGATATGGCTTAAATCTCAACTCACCAACAAAATAATTCCAAATATTACCTGTTACAGGTGAAGACCCAGGTGCCAACCAATATATAGCAGTAACACTGTATTTAATAATAATATCATTGTCATTCCAGGGACTATATGATGGCATAATATACAACTTTCCTCTCAATAAGTCTTCTGAGCAAATACCAGATGTGCTTGATGTGCATGTGATGTAGGAGTTTTTCCAATAGATTACACAAGACACAGTATCTGAACTAGGCTTTGAACATGTTACATAGGTTGTGCAAACAGGTATGCAAGATGCCAAACTCTCTATTATCCATGATGCAGCACCAATAACTATTCCAACAACTCCTGGAACAAAATTCAAAATAAATGAAAGTGCTGAAGCCACAAGAAACTCTCTTAACTCTTGTGGAGGTGTTGATATACCCTTATGATATGCATTTACAAAAGGATCGCTAAGCATTGTTCCGGTCTGCGTCACATTAATGACTATATGCAAATATCCAACAACATAAGCAATATTTGCATAGCTATCACTTTCCGAATACGTTGAGGTATATTTTCCAACAGCATCAAGCGTAAGAAACACCGCTAACATATCATATTCATTAATTGAAGGTCTTATAACCTCAACTGCAAATACATCACTTGCAAGTTCTGTATGTTTTCCTGGTACAAACCATTTGCTTGTACCTCCATATGAATATGTCTGCATACTTATAATGTACGCTGAATTTATCGTAGGACTTTCTGTGGGATCTAGCCACATGGGCTGTATATAAGGTGCTGCACTCATTCTTGCGTAGTATCTTATTTTGAATGGTTTTACGAACCAGTATGAATCGTAGTTGTTGTATCCTCGGATTTTAACATATATTATTGGCATGTCAGAGTCTCTTAGCGATGCGTATATGAGGTATGGTACTAGGTATTGCGCATTTGTCTTTAGTTGTTGTGCTGAACAAGTAAATGTTCTTACTCCTGCTGTTCCATTAGCTATACTACTTCCTCTAGCAACACCACTACAAACATTGACTAGAGGTCCTCGAGCAAAACCAATGTATATATCGACATATCTATCGTATCGCTGATTAGAATCGCTTTCAACAGTAATGTCAGTAAAATCAGCTGGAATATCATCAAAAACATCAAGGTTTTTATAGATGAAGAATACTCCATCACCAGTATATCTATTTAGAACATATCTCTCATCCCAAGCACTTCCATCGTCTGGAGCACCACCTCCAGAGAATTTCTGTTCAGCAACATAAACAAAGTTTGTTGGTCTACTACTCGATACATATGCTTGGCAAACAACATTTGCATGAAGTTTTAGTAAAGCATTTGATGGTGTTGCATATGGAATTGATATTGCAACGCTCAAATTCGATTTAGGTTTGAAGTATTGACTGTTGGATGGTTTTGGAATGTAAAAGTAGATATCTGAAAGCTTATTTCTAAAAACATCGAGGTTATAGCTATAGGAAGAGCCATTGATATTGATTGTTATTGGAATTTTTGCATCAACATTCAAAGAACCAATGAAAATTCTTAGATAACACATTGAGGTGTTGTGCATAATTGTTACTCTATCGATTTGATACCATGGATAAGAAGAAATTGTTGCATTAATGAATTTGCCTAGATACACATATGATGTTGGCGAAGTTACTTCACCAACAACACCACTTGATTCCCATGGTCTATAATAGTAAAGCGTTGGATCATCATCACCTTTAGCAATTTTCTCTACTAATTGTTTAGGTGCTTTCTCAACAGCTTTTACATTGCTTCTTGAAATTTTAGCAAGCTTACCTCTATCCATAAGCTTGTTACCGTCTATAACCATTTCAATTATTTTTTCACCATTTTCAACGTTGATTACCGTGTATATTGTTTTTGTTGATAATGTCAATAGGTTTTCTATTGGTGTTGATACTTTTGACTTGTTGTTGAAGTACATTGCTATTTCAAAACCATTGTAATCTATTATTGCTCTATTCAAAAAGCCTTTTTTCAATGCCTTCAAACTCCAGTTCTCAACAGGGTATCTACCTCTAGCATTGCTTGGAATAAAAACAACAACTGTTGATGTGTCTTCAACTGTATACGAATTTAAAACAATGTCAACATCCTTTAAATACCTTCTGTTTTCCTTTTTAGATAATTCCTTAACGAGATTCTCATAGCCTATTTCACTAACCCACTTACTAATAGACTTGTTCTTGTATAGAGTATCTACAGTAATGTTAATTGAAACTCTTTCACCAGGTAGCAAAGTATATGGTAACTCAACCTCAAAACCGTTGATGTAAGCTAAGAACATAATGGAATCGAATCTAGCACCAAAATACGAAAGATCAACAATAAGAGGAGTAGATTCAACAAAACTATTAACAAAATTAGCCACACTGCTTTGAGCATACAAATAAACAACGAAAATAGTTTGATTAGTGAAAAGTAGAAGCAAAATCAAAAACGCAAAAACAAGCCTTGGCTTTAAAAACATGCACACCACCTTTCATACCAGTTTTCTCGTTTTAGGGTATTTATTTTTTTGTATATCAGAGTATGAATTGCTGTGATTGCAATTCACCATTGAGGCAATTAGAATGTTGTTTGCATATTTGAATTGAGGAAATGAGGAATGTAGATAAATAAGTTTTGTTAGAAAAATATTTTTGTTGCGGTTTATTTCTATGGGTGTTTGCAAACTTCTCGATCTATGTAGAGAGGTGCGGCGGCCGGGATTTGAACCCGGGATCTCCGGCTTGGGAGGCCGGCGTCCTAGACCAGGCTAGACGACCGCCGCCAGATGCTTTGATAGTGCTCTGAGTTTTTTAATTTTTGTTTGTCAAGGATTTTGGATTCACAGATTTAGTGCTTATATTCTCGTGGTTTTGTTGGCACTTGTTGGTGTTTGTTGTTGGGGTCTAGGCTTTTATATTATGTTGTACTTGTTTTCGTAGCTGTTTTGTGGGGCAGCTCATTTGTTTTTATTAAGTTTTCTGTTGAAGTTGTTTCTGGTTTTGGCTACACTTTTTACAGAATGCTTTTTGCTGTTGCTTTGTTAACACCATTTGTTTTGTATAGACTGTTTACTGGCTTGTTTGATTCTGCTGGATTTTTTGGTGGCGTTGTTACAGGTGTTGCTTATTTGTTTGGTCTTCTTCTTCAAGGTATTGGAACGAGGTACACCACACCATCGACAAGTGCTTTCATAACTGGGCTTAATACTGTTCATGTGCATGTTTACTGCGCTTTTGTTGAGAAAAGCTATGGTCTTTCCCTCTTAGCTTCACTTATACTTGCATTGCTTGGTCTCTACATGGTTACATTACCTAGTGGTGGTTTTGGCTTTGGAGAGCTCATGGTTTTTGCTGGTTCAATAGCTTGGGGAGCTCAAATAGTTCTTGTGTCGAGGTATAGCAAAAATGTTAAGAGTTTTTCCGATTTTCTCTACGGCATGTTTATTCCCTCGCTTTCACTAGCACCAATAACACTTGCTTCTGACAATATCTCATCAGTAGGCTTTGGAACATGGCTCTACATTTTCTATCTAGCTGCTGCATGCTCAATAGTCGCATCGCTTCTTCAAGTAATTGGACAAAGGCATGTGAATCCAGCTATAGCATCTACAATATATCTTCTAGAGCCTTTATTCGCATTTCTATTCTCTGTTGCTATATATGGTGAGGAAATAGATGTTAGAAGAGTGGCTGGCGGAGCTCTAATCACATTAGCAATATATGTAGCATCAAAAAGCAATTCAAACACTTGTAGCTAGACCATGCACAAATCTTGTTTCTCTAAATAATCTTTATAGACATTTTCTCAAGCTCTTTCCTAATCTCATCAACAACTCCCTTCTCTGGAGTTTCAAAAATAATTTCAACAACTGCATAGCCTACTGGAGTAGCTAAGCTATATCTATCATGTCTAATGTCTATTATGTTGCATCTATATCTATAGAAAATATTTAGAGCTTTTAGCAACTCCCCGGGAACATCCCTCAAAACAATTCTAAGCATAGCTACTCTACCATCACTTGCCAACCCCCTCAAAACAACTCTATACAGAGTTGTCAAATCAATGTTTCCCCCACTAACAACAAGCACAACATTTTTTTGCTTTCCAGATAAGTAGCCTTCAAGCAAAGCTGCAAGAGGAAGAGCACCAGCACCTTCTACAACAATTTTTGATCTCTCCATAAGCAAATATATAGCTTTTGCAATAGAATCTTCATCAACTGTTACAACATCATCTACAACCTCATTCATTATCTGAAAAGTTATGTCACCAACACTCTTAGCTACAACAGCATCAGCGAGAGACGGGGCTGGGACAATTTCAACAACTTTTCCATACTGCTTAGAAACAAAGTATTTTGGTGCATTTTTGGGTTCAACACCAATGACTTTAACCCCTGGTCTAAGCTTCTTCAACACTGCTCCTATACCAGATATGAGTCCTCCACCACCAATAGGCACAACAACAACATCCACAGAGGGTAGCTGCTCAACAATTTCAAAACCTATTGTGCTTTGACCAGCAATAATCTCAACATCGTTAAATGGATGAATAAACAAAGCTTTTCTTTCTTCAGCTATCTCCAAAGCCTTTTTATATGCATCATCATAGAACTCTCCAAAGAGAACAACATTTGCTCCATAACCCTTTGTTGCATTAACTTTGAAAACAGGTGTTGTTATAGGCATGACAATAGTTGCTTCAACACCTAGAATAGAAGCTGCATATGCAACACCCTGGGCATGGTTACCACTAGAAGCTGCAACAACACCTCTTGCCCTAGCCTCTTCCAAATGCTTTTGAATTTTGTATAAAGCTCCTCTAATTTTGAAAGAACCTGTTTTCTGCATGTTTTCAAGCTTTAGATAAACACTGTTTCCACTTAACTTGGAAAAGGTTAAGCTGAAGTCCAAAGGAGTTTTGTGAACATGTTTAGAAAGAATGTTTAAAGCTTCTTTGCCATAGCTAATCACAGTATCAACAAGACTATCCAAACAATTACACCTCTTCAAATCCAATTAACATTCAGCAATATTTAAGCCTAGAATATTTTTGCAGATATCTAACCAAATATTTCAGTAGTATGGCCCTAAAAGCCATTCATTTCCTATAAAAACTCTTTCTACTCCATAACCCTTAAATATCTTCACAGCTGCTGCAGCATGGCCTATGCTTGTTGGAGGCAAATCCTTTAGTAGATGATCAGGGTGAAAAGCAAGCAAAACAACTGGTATCTCATTATCTATGGAAGCTATGTATTCAGCCATCCCCATAAGCTCTTTCTCATCCACATAGCCTGGCACAAGAAGAATGCTAATTGTTAGAAGCGGCACCTCCGGTCTTTCCCTAGCCATTTCAGCAACAATTCTTATATTCTCCTTAATTCTCTCAACAGCTTTATATCCATTTACACCTGTAAGCGCCTGATACACCTCTGGTGTATATGCTTTCCAATCTATTTTCACAATACCTCCTGACTCTAGACTTAGCCTAGCCATTTCCCTCATAACACCTGGGTTTTCAAGACCATTAGTTTCCCAGCAAATTCTTTTCACTAAGCCCCTTCTCCTAGCCTCATCAACAATTACTTTAGAAACCTCAAGTGCGTAGAGTATGTGGGGCCCTGGATCACCACCAAAGTAGCAAATGCATGTAACTCTATCATTGTTCAAAGCTTTTTCAACAAGCTCACTCTTAGAAACAACATATCTTTTTCTAAGAGCCTGAGAAGCAACTATGTTTTTGTGATCCCAGTTTTGACAAAAAACACAGTTGAGGTTGCAACCAGCAAAAAACACTGCAAGATTGTAATAGCCATATTCAGAACCCATGCTAACACTATACCTGGGGTAGCCACACCCAGTAGCAGCTGGACACACAGGTGTCGCAACACAATTTGTTGGAAGAGGATCTAGATAAGCATACAAAACACCCGCATTGAAACCCTCAACAAATTTTAGCAATCCACCATCATTAAGCCAAAGACCACAATAACCAGTTTCCCCAACACCAATAACACACTCATTAACACACAAACCACATTTAACACCATTTAAATTATTTGGGGGGTTTACTGGAAGACCCAAACCAGATCTATACCTACTATGCACCCTCATAGCAATTGAAACAGCCTCCTCACCTCTACTCCTCAAACAAGCTGAGCAAACACCAATAACATCGCTAATCACAACACCTTTAGCGCCACAAAGTTTGCAAACACCCATAGAAATAAACCGCAACAAAAATATTTTTCTAACAAAA
>ERZ1669249.66-NODE-66-length-67591-cov-6.591536_pt1 | contig 67591 bp, 64 predicted proteins | sample MGYA00579293_ERZ1669249 | MGnify/ENA primary metagenome ERZ1669249 (study PRJEB41166, sample SAMN08046057) | hot springs metagenome | biome: hot spring; feature: neutral hot spring; material: thermophilic sediment; isolation source: thermophilic sediment from... | reverse complement strand
GTTCGCCATCTCTTCATCGAGCGAAACTCCTTTGACACGTTCACGCTCCTGATCTATTTCCAGTTTGAGAGCCTCGCTGTTGTCTCTCATCTTCTGAGCCGTCTCCGATTCCACACCGAGCTCTGCGATGACTCCTCCGAAGTACTCAAAGAAGCTTTCTTTTCCATCTGAGAGCAACTTCGCGTACCTGGCATCCCGTAAGTACCTGATGATGTCCACGTTGTTCGAACCAACAGGCTGGAAAGACAGAGCGTTCCAGTTGTCGTTGAATAAAGCCTTCCCACCGTCGATTGCGAGCACCTCGGCGTTGGCTTTCAGTGCGCTCGAAACGTCCCAGCTCGGAACGAAGTAGAAAGGCTCGGTACGTTCCCTCTTGTTGATCGTGAACAGTTCACTCACGTTCAGTCTCACGCGCAGGCTGCTGAAATCATCGCTCCGCGATATGAGCGTGTATTCTTCGTTCCAGTCCGCACTGAAGCTCGTTGGATCACCGTCTGTGTCGACGAAGCCCAGTGCTTCGAAGAGTCCCTTCGGACCTGTGATGTTGAAGCTTCTCAAATCGAACTCGAAGCTTCTTCCCGCGCGCAGAACGAACTCGTTCTTTGGAGTGAGATCGGCGATCACACCCGTACCGGCCTGGTTGATCTTCTCCACCAAGGTTTCCAGCGTGTCCACGGTTGGATCTATGTGTATCGGCGTGTTACCTATGTACAGTTGATAACCCGTCGATGGGTCGAAGTTCAACGAGCCTCTGAAGATGTTTTCGAGGGTCGCCGATGGCTTGAGAACATCGAACGTTTTGTTCTCTGCTTTCACCCGTGTCAGAAAGCCGAGCTCGTCCTCGATCTGCACCCTGCTCCAGTCGAACTCCAAATCCTTCATCGGAACGAGCACGAGCGTGTCGTTCAGAAGCAACGCCTTTATGTTGGTGAGCTGAGAGTTTACCTGGTCTCTTATCGTTTCGAGCGTCGTACCTGGACCGATCGAGAGATTCAACGTTTCTCTGACCTTCGATCCGTCGCTCAGAGTCTCATCGAACGTGAGCGTGTACGTGCCTTCAGACAGTTTGGAAAGATCGCTGAAGGTCACGAACGTTCTTTGCTGTGTTTCGAAGCCGAGGGTTTTCAAAACGTTCGAGTTCGCATCGATGATCAGCGTTTCGTTCAGATTCACATCGCTCTCGAAATACAATCTGTACGCGGAAGAAGACGGCGTCGGCTGGTGTGTTCCCACGTTCAACCTCAGCCAGCTTGGCCAAACCATGCCGAGCAGATCGTCCACCGTCGTTCCAGCGGAGACATCGAGTTGGTCCAGGGAATTTCCGTCGAAGAAGTACAACCTGCCAGTCTGTGTGAGTACGGTGCTTCTTATCTCGTCTTCGCTTCGATTGTTCATGCCGGTGGTGGTGTAGATCGGTCCGGCCAGCATTCTTCTGCTTCCAGCGATCCTGAAAATTGCAGGATCGTTGGTCTCCAAAGCAGGATTCAGAGTGAAGAAATTCAAGTTCGTCGTCTTTCCAGCGGCGTCGAAACCAGAACGGTGTATGAGGTTGAGTTTGTCTGTCAGGTTGAGTGCGAATTCGTCCAGATAGAGCATGTACTTGACGATTATAGAATCTCTCAGATCTATGAGCGCTTTCACTTTCCCATCGAGCAGGTTCACCTTCGTCAGCCCCACGAACAGTTCGTAGAATCCTTTGCCGTAAGGTCGCTCCAAAGCTCTGACAGGATTCTGCACCGATCCAGACAGCACGATCTGATCGCCGAACATCAATATCGTCTGACCGTCCTCCGTTTCCCTGTAGCTTATGTTTCCATAACTTGCAAGCTCATCCAGTATTCTGTCCCTTTCGTCGAGCAGATCGTTCGGTGTGGTCTTCAGAGCGACGGCGATGCGCACCTGCTCGTTTATCTGCCTCAGCCTGGAAACCAGCTGGTTTATCTTGTCCGCAAGGAGGAGGATCTCTTTGTTTATATCCTCACGCAACTGTTCGAGTCTGCCGTAGAGATCTTTTATCCCGTTGACAAGCTCTTCGGCACGCGACACGATCTGTCTCTTCGCGGCGACGTTCAGCGGGTCAGTCATGACCTCTTCGAAGGAAAGTGCGAACGCATCGTACAGGTTCCTTATGCCGCTGCTTCCTGGCTCTGCGAGCAGTTGTTCGAAGAAGTGCAGGTTCGAAAAAACGCTGTTCCAGTAGCTGTACCTGCCCGAGACCTGCCGGAACTGGAGGTCCAGAAACATGTCCCTCACGCGTTCTATGTTCTTCACCTGTGAACCTGTCCCGAGCATGAGAGGGATCGATGGTTGTGTCAACGTCGTGAGTGGTATCGGCGGAGTTGGTTCGATCACGGGACGCTGGCGCGAATAGCCGTCTGTGTTGGCGTTGGCTATGTTGTGGCCAACGACGTTCATCGCCAGTTTGTGCGTATAAACACCGAGCAAAGCGGTGTTCAGAGTTCCAAACAGGCTCAGGTTGGCCATTCCATCACCTGCTTAATTTTTCTTCAGATGTTCGTTCCTCTCCTAAGCTCTTATCGGCAGAAAAGGCTGGTCTTCAACCTTCGGCCTTGAAATTTCTTTGTTGCTGTGTCCCGAGGCGGGCCTTCGAATCGTAGGTGGGGAAGGAAGAAGGGCTTAAAAGTTTTCTCAAAAAGTCGAAATAGGCCTGGTGGAACTCCGATAGACTGCGAAGCCTGTCGATCCTGTGTGAGAGGTCTTTGAGGCGATCGACGACTCTGAACAGCGCTTGCATCAAGGAAGGATCCTGTTGGCAGAAGTCGAAGAAGCTGAGGCTCTCGTTCAGTCCCTTCTCTCTCTTGACTTTCTCGAAAAGGTTACGGCGCTCTTCTTCGAGCCTGTAAAACTGCTCGAGGAGATCTTCCAGTCGAACGAGCACTTCTTCGATCTGAGAGGTGTCTCTGTTCAGAAAGGAAGCTTCGCACAGCCCAAGCTGGCGATCAATTTCCAGCAAAAAACTATCCTCTTCTTCGAGGATCGAGAGAAGCTGTTCCATTCCTTCTACAACTGCCTCATTATGTGCTTGGCAATTCTTTCAGGGTCGATCGTGTAGATGCCCTGCTCTATCGCCGCTCTCAGTTGCTCGACGAGCTTCTCGCGCACCTCCGGAGATTCCTTCGCCTCTCTGAGCAGTTCCGAAATGTTCAGTTTTTCTCCTACACTGAGGGATTCGCCCTCAACGCGGGGCTTTCTTTCCGTTTTTTCGGCCGGAACAGGCTGATGGATCTGAAAGGGCCTTCCGACACCGTTGATCTCCTGCACGTTCTCCCCTCTCCTTTGTATAATCGTCCATGTGAGAAAAAACTTTACACGCGAGTGGTGAATCGCTTGAACGGCTTCGGTAAGTACGTTCACAGAGACTCCCTGGTACATAGGATGAATCCGGTGCTCAAGATCGTGTATCTTGTCGTCGTTCTGTCTTTGGGCTTCGTTTCGGGTTCAACTTTTTATTTTATCACATCGTTCGCGAGCGTGTTCATTCTGATGCTTTTATCCAGGATCGGACTGAAGGTCTATCTGCTCGATCTGCTCAAGCTCAAGTGGTTTCTGATCACGATTTTCCTCATCCAGATTCTGCCGTTGACGAGAACGAGATTTTCTATTCTTCTGCTCCGTTCGTTGAGTTCGACCTACGTGGTGGCTCTGAGCATGCTGGTGACTTTTCTGATCTTCAGGACCACGACCAGCATCGCGATCGCGAAGGCTTTCGAGGTCATACTCAGATGTTTGGGCATGAAAAAACTCGCCCGCAGAGTTTCGCTGCTCCTAACGCTTTCTCTCATCCAAATACCGATCCTTTTCGAACAGATGGAAAAAATAAGAACAGCGCAGACGCTGCGAGGTCAAACGTGGAAGACGAAGAATCCTCTGAAGGCTCTGAAATCTCTGGAATCTTTAATTGTGCCGCTGCTCTTCTTCACTTTGAGACGGACCGAATCGATCTCTATATCCCTACAGATGAGAAAGTACGATGTTCACAACCGCCCAACGCTGTACAAACCTCTGAACTTTTCACGCTGCGACCTGCTGTTGATCCTTTTGATAATTTCACTGTTTCTCTCACTTGCCAGATAGATCTTCGTTTTCAGAAGCATGAAACACAAACGCACCACTATCAGATGCCTTTCAATTCTGCACAAAGCTCGCTTAATCATTATGTAATAGTGAAGCAACATTCAGGGGGGAAACCCCCCTATCTTGAAGAACAAATATCTGAAACGCACAAAATTCTCATTGTGAGTTAGAAGAGACTAATGCTTGTGAAAAAAGCTTGTATGAGCTTGCATCGTGGTGTGATGATTCACTCTTGGAGAAGATCCATTCACTTTGTGAAAAGTCACAAAGCGACACCTTCAAATGTTACACACACCCTCGAAAAACGGCACTTTTTGGGGAAACCTCCGATAGCCGAAAAACCCCGGGGGTTTTCCCAAAGATGGTGAATGGAAGATAATGCTCAACTTATGTGCATCTTCGTGCAGTTTGTGGTTCTTTCAACCAAAACTTAGACGATTGCACCCCGATTCCGTTGTGGTACAATCTGAGTGAACAGTATGGGTTTCAATCGAACCTTAGAGGGATGGAAACACGGCGATAAACAGTTCAGATCCCTGGAAGGCAAGGAGTTTCAATCGAACCTTAGAGGGATGGAAACGGCGATAGAGCTGATCTTGGCAGGGATGACGGATCGTTTCAATCGAACCTTAGAGGGATGGAAACCAGGCACATTCTGAACAGCGGGACCAATAGGTAGTTGTTTCAATCGAACCTTAGAGGGATGGAAACAATACATGGCGTTTGGCTTTCCGTTCCCGAACCCGTGTTTCAATCGAACCTTAGAGGGATGGAAACATTGCTTCTTTTATTCCTATCAACCCTCCTACTTCTCGTTTCAATCGAACCTTAGAGGGATGGAAACTATTGTGTAGCTAACGCTGTTTTAATCCCCTGTACGAGTTTCAATCGAACCTTAGAGGGATGGAAACTATTGTGTAGCTAACGCTGTTTTAATCCCCTGTACGAGTTTCAATCGAACCTTAGAGGGATGGAAACTCGCTTGTTCCATCACTTTTTCTCCTACCTGAGCGTGTTTCAATCGAACCTTAGAGGGATGGAAACGCTCATTCGGCGCGCGATTTGTTTAAAGAATTTCAGGTTTCAATCGAACCTTAGAGGGATGGAAACATCCGACTGTGTTCCTGATTGATTACGACCAGATGGGGTTTCAATCGAACCTCAGAGGGATGGAAACAATACTTCGGCCTGCGAATAATCCGCCGCGGCGAACTTGGTTTCAATCGAACCTCAGAGGGATGGAAACATGCAGATGCGCTTGTCCGTCCAGTCACTTATGGACGTTTCAATCGAACCTCAGAGGGATGGAAACGCATTTGCTTGACCTCTTCTGGTGTAACTCTTCTCACTCTCGTTTCAATCGAACCTGACAAAAAACTTTGCCCCATGAAGGCGGGATTTATTCTCCCTCGGTTGGTCCAGCCTGAGAAAAGCTGTGAAGTGATATCCCCTCGACTCATATGAAGAGCAGAGTTTCACCGCTTGTCTCCGCTCCACCTGCCCGCTTGGTGAATCCTGAGTGATAGAATTCGGTTGGGAGGTGCTACGATGAAGAAGTTTGCTCTGCTGGTGATGGTTCTTCTGTCGCTCGTTTTGTTCGCCAAGCCTGCGCGCGTTGCTTACGTCATTAACGGTTCGCTCGGGGATCAATCGTTCTACGATTCTGGATACGCAGGTATCAAGCAAATCGAACAGGACTTCAAGGTTCAGACGAGGGTCATCGAATGCAACTTCGATCCTTCGCTGTACTATCCGAGTCTGATCACAGCTGCACAGTGGGCAGACGTCATATTCGTCATATCGTACGGTTTCGAGGAAGAACTGAAGCAGGTCGCTATGAAGTTTCCGAACAAGGTATGGGTCAACATCGACACTGTGGTCCAAGATGAAAAAGGGATCATTTCGAGTGTGGATTACCGTGAGGAAGAGGGTGCGTTCCTGGCAGGTGTCGTCGCCGCGCTGGTCACAACGATGACGGATTTGCCGGGAATCAACCCGCAGAAGATCATCGGTGCGGTTGGTGGAGACGACGACATAGTCATAAGGTCTTTCGTCTACGGCTACGAGCAGGGTGCGAAGTACATCGATCCGGAGGTTCAGGTGAAGGTGATCTATGTGGGCACCTGGGACGATCCTGCAAAGGGTAAGCAGGCCGCGCTGCAGCTTTACGCGGAAGGTGCCGATGTCGTGTTCCAGATAGCGGCGCTCACAGGATTCGGAGTCCTGCAGGCTGCCAAAGAGGTTGGCAAGTACGCCATAGGTGTGGACAGCAACCAGAATCCGCTGGTTCCTGGACACGTTATAACGAGCGATTTGAAAGAGGTCGGTAAAACGATCTACACGATCTTCAAGTGGATCCTGGACGGAACGTTCGAGAAAGGAAAAGTTTACAGCTTCGGTGTGAAGGAAGGCATGGTGGGACTCGCGATCGACGAGTACACCAGAAAGATTCTGCCCGAGAACGTCGTTCAAAAGATCATCGATATACAGAACAAGGTTGCCAGCGGTGAAATACAGGTACAACCGTACAGGCCTTGAGGTGAGATTCTGCTCGTAGAAATGATCGACATATGCAAGGTTTATCCACCAAACGTGGTGGCTTTAAAGCATGTCGATTTTTCGCTGGTACGCGGCGAGGTGCACGCCCTGGTCGGGGAGAACGGTGCTGGAAAATCAACGTTGATGAAGATCCTTTCCGGAATGGTGAGGCCTTCGCACGGTGAGATACGCGTCAACGGTAGAAGAGTGCAGATAAGCAATCCTGTCGTTGCCGCGCGTTTGGGAATAGGCATGGTGCACCAGGAACTGGCGCTGGTGGGATCTCTGAAAGCATACGAGAACGTGGTGCTCGGTTCCGAGCCGTCACGCTTCGGTTTCCTCAAACCGGAGCTTTCTTTGCAGATCGTGAAAGGGCTGGCGGAAAAGTTCGGTTTGAAGGTGGATGTGGCCGAGACCACTCAGGAACTTTCGATCGCGGGACGTCAAAAGATAGAGATACTCAAGCAGCTGTACAGGAACGTGGACATTCTGATTCTGGATGAACCCACGGCTTCTCTCACGCCTCAAGAAACCGAAGAACTCTTCGAGGAGATAGCCAACCTCAAAAGGCAAGGAAAAACCATAGTGTTCGTTGCCCACAAGCTCGACGAGGTCCTGAAGATCTCCGACAGGATCACCGTGCTGAGGAAAGGAGAAAAGATCGCCACGTTCGAAAATGATGGGACCATCACCGCCGCACAACTCGCAGAAATGATGGTTGGTAGGAAAGTCGAACTGGTTTCCACAAAGACTTTCCGTGAACGATCTCACCCTGTGTTGGTCATGAACGAACTTTCATTGTTCAGCAAGACTGGTGGAAAGAAGTTGCTGGATGAAATAAGCATCGTCGTGCACGCGGGAGAGATCGTAGGTATCGCGGGCGTGGAAGGAAACGGACAGAAGGAATTGATCGAAGTTCTGATCGGATTGAGGAAAGCAACGTCGGGCAGGATAGAGATTTCAGGTAAGGACGTGACGGACGCTTCTGTAAGAGAGAGAAGGTCTCTCCTGGCGTACGTGCCGCAGGATAGAAAAAATGTCGGTCTGGCGTTGAAGGCCACCGTGCTGGAAAATCTGATAATGACCCACCACATGGGTCCTCCTCTGAAGAAAAAATGGCTCCTCGACAACTCTTCGGCGAAAAATTTGGCCGCCCGGTTGATAGAGGGCTTTAACATCGTCTGCAGAAACTCATTCGAGAGGGTCCAGAACCTTTCGGGTGGTAATCAGCAGAAGGTGATCATCGCCAGGGAGATCTCTTTGAACAGGGACCTGATCGTGCTCGATCAGCCAACCAGAGGTCTGGACGTGGCCTCGACCCGTTACGTGAGGGACCAGATCCTCGCGCTCAGAAACGCCGGTAAGGCCGTGTTGTTGATAAGCTCGGACCTCGATGAACTCATGGATCTTTCCGACAGACTGTACGTCATACGCTCGGGGCGCATCGTGGCGGAGCTCGATCCCCGCACCGTCGATAAAACTGTCGTTGGTTACCACATGCTGGGGGTAAGTGCGTGAACACGGTGAGGTCTGTTCTTCAAACGGCGGTCGCGATATCGCTCGCTTTTCTGGTCGCCGCGCTTTTCATTCTCTTGCAGCGTAGCTCTCCTTTCGAAGTTTACAGGGCGCTCTACGAATACGGCTTAGGTTCATGGTTCTCGTTCACCAACACTCTGAACGCGTCTTTCCCGCTGATCCTCACGGGACTCTCCGCCTCGATCGCCTTCTCGTCCGGTGTAGTGAACCTTGGCCAGCACGGTCAGTTCCTCTGGGGTGCGCTCGTGGCCGCGGTGGCTGGTGTCTATTTGAAGATGCCTGGCTGGTTTGGAACAGCATTTCTCGCTGTACTCGGTGGTCTTGTCGGTGCGGGATGGGCGGCGCTCGCCGCTTTCTTCAAAAGAAAATACAGGATGGACGAGTTCATCTCGACACTGATGCTCAACTTTCTGGCAGAGTACACGACTCTTTATCTCGCAACTTATCCTTTTCTGGACCCGAAGGCTTACGTGCCTTCGACGAGGATGATCAGGCGTGAATACTTCCTTGCAAGTTTTTTCGACGTGAATTTAGCTTTCTTCGTGGCAGTTTTCATGGTGTTCCTGAGCTGGTGGTTCTTGTGGAAGACCTGGCGCGGTTACGAAGCGCGCATGATGGGTTACAACAAGCTCTTCGCCACCGTTGGCGGGTGCGATGTGGAAACCGACACGAGCCTGATCCTGATCCTTACAGGTTTCCTGTCCGGCTTGGGGGGTGCCTTGCTCATACTCGGTGGCACTCAGCACAGGTTCATGAAAGGCATAGGTGCGAACTTCGGATGGGACGGTGTGATGATCGCGATAATGGCACAGAACAGCGTGGTTCAAACACTCTTCTACGCTCTCTTCATCGGTTTCTTGAAGAACGGCGCGGTGGGTATGGAATTCGAAACTTCGGTGCCGTCGGAGTTCGTCATGTTTCTGCAGGCCATAATCGTTTTGACACTCGTTGGGGCACGCTCCGGTTTCGCCAGTCTCAGTGACTGGTTGAGGGCCAGAAGCGAGCTTCGGAGGTTGATGAAATAACCATGGTTCCTGTGCTGACACAACTTTTACACGCGGCGCTCAGCAGTGCCACACCGATAGCTCTGGCTGCTTTCGGCGGTATGTTCAGTTTCCATGCGAACGTTTTCAACATTGCCATGGAAGGCATGATGCTGATGGGGGCTTACTACGCGGTCTACGGTGCGTACAGGTTCGGTCACTGGGCTTACGGTGTGCTCTTCGCGTTGCTGAGCGGTCTGGTGCTGGCCATGATATTTTCTCTGTTCGCTATAGTTTTGAAGGTCGATGAATTCATCACCGGTATAGGTATCAACATGCTCGCGCTGGGATGGACGACTTACTCTCTGAGGGCCACGTTCAAAGTCAAGGGCGCGTTCATCTCTCAGGCGATACCACCTGTGCCGAAGCTCAGGTTGTTCTTGATCGAGAAGATCCCGTTCCTCGGAGAGGTTTTGTCTCTGCATCCTTTTCCCGTCTTTGTCGCGATGATACTGGCTTTCGTCTTTCATCTGGTTCTCTATCGAACCACGTTCGGATTGCGTTTGAGGGCCGCGGGGGAAGAGCCTGTCGCCGTCGCTTCGGTCGGTCTGAGCGTCAGATTGCTGAAATTCTGGAGTGCCGTTCTGTGCGGCATCCTTTCGTCCTTTGCAGGAGTCTACCTGTCGCTGGGTTACGTGACGCTGTTTTCGGAAAACATGTCGAACGGTCGAGGCTGGATATCCCTCGCGATCATAATATTAGTTCGTGGTAAGCCTGTCCCGATCATGTTGATGTCCATAGTCTTTGGGATTTTGGAAAACCTCGGTCTCTTGTTACAGAGATACGCTGTGCCACCACAATTCACGGCGATGTTGCCTTACATCGCCACGCTGTTCGTCCTTTACAGCTACGCGAGGAGGTCGAGTTCGACATGAAAGCCTGGCAGTACGAGTACGAATTGAGAAAGAGCGCCAGGATCGATCCGAACTGGCGATCGCAGTGGGAATCGATCAAAAATCATGAAATCTTTTCTGACGATCTGGTATCGATGTTCTGGTCGAGCAGAGTTCCAGGTTCCGGTGCACCGGAGTGCCTGGTGGCTGGCGCCATACAGTCAGTTGAGAACATGGGTAGAGACGTGTCGAGGGCGGAAAAGCTCTTCGAAGAAGGCCTGGAGATTTTCAACAGGAAGGATTTTCAAAATCTCAAGGTGGTGACGGCGCTGATCTTCGACGAGCTGGATCGATCACCCATTATGAAGAATCATCCTTATCATTCCTTCGAAAGGCCTCTGGGTTGGAGGAAAATATCTGATCAGATTTCGAAAGAAGGTTTTCAGCTCGATCCTGAGGATCTGTACGAATCGGTGCTGGGGGGATGGTTGGGGCAGATCAGCGGTGCGAGCATGGGCACCAAGTTTGAAGGGTTCTTCGGGGAAGAACTCGAATTCGTTCAGAGGCAGGACCTTCCACGTTATGTAGAAGAAGAGGGTGGCTACAACGACGATATCGTGTACGAAATCGTGGCGATGGAGGCACTCAAAAGCTCGCAGAAGATTTCTTCCAGACTGATCGGTCTGTCCTGGTTGAAACACATCCCGTTCGGCTGGAGCGCTGAATACGTCGCGCTTGAAAACCTCAAGAGAGGTATCCTTCCGCCCCGTTCGGGCAGTTTCAGAAATCCTTTCCAGGAATGGATCGGGGCACAGATGAGATGCATGCTTTACGGATTGATCTTTCCCGGTAGGCCATTCGAAGCGGCGCGGCTGGCCCACATGGACTCCGTCGTGTCACACAGCGGCAACGGCGTCTACGGTGGGATGCACAGCGCCGTTCTCACGTCTCTCGCTTTCGTGCTGAAAGATCCAAGGAAGATCGTTTTGAAATCCTTGGATTACGTTCCACCACGGAGCGAGTTTGCCCACGTTTTGAAAAGAACGATCGACTGGTGCAGCAGTTGCAGTTCGTGGAGACAGGTCAGAAAGCTCGTGGAGGAGGAGTTCAAGAACTACAACTGGATACACCTTTATCCAAACGCGTGCTGCGTTACGACGGCACTCTGGTTCGGCGAAGGCGATTTCGACAAAACCATGGAGATCGTCCTGAAGATGGGTTTCGACGTCGATTGCAACGCAGGAGAGGTGGGCACCGTTCTCGGTGTTCTGCTGACCGCCCGTTCCATCCCGTCCGACTGGTTGAGACCTTTGAAAGGAGCTGTGAAAACGTACATGAAGGGTTTCGAGCGGATCTCGATAGAACACCTCGCTCGACTCAGCCTCGAACTTTCCAAGAGGTTCTCGTGAGCCGTATAGGTTCACTCTTGACATTCCTCGGGGATGATGCTTTATAATATCGTGACTCGAGATCGACGGGAGGGAGACAGCAGTGAACAAAGAGGAACTTCTGGAAAGGATCAAAGAAATAATTGCCGACAAACTGGGTGTCGATATCGACGAGGTCACTGACGACGCCGATCTCATCGATGATCTGGATGCGGATTCGCTCGACCTTGTGGACCTCGCAATGGCGATCGAGGACGAGTTCGGTGTGACGATAGCCGACGAGGAACTGGAGAAGACCCGTACCGTGAGGGACATATTCAGGGAACTCTACGAAAAGATAAGGTTGGCTGAAGAGGAAGAGGAGAACGAGGAGGAAGAATGAACGTCGCTGGTGCAAGCCAGCGACGTTTTTTATTTTCCAACTTTTATCAAGAGTGCGTCACCTTCGATGGGTTCATCGACCGCGATCAACGTTTCAAAGGCTTTTGTCTTGTATCCTCCCACCAGTCCATCTTTCAAAAACACGACGATCCAGAAACCCACCAAGTGAGTGCGGCCCGAGACACGATAAACGGTGAAGTGATCGCATTCGAACTTTTCGAAGTTTCTGTGCAGCAACGCTTCGAGTTGGAAATCTTTCACGGCTTTCAGTGCTTTCTCAAGGTGCGTTTCTCTCTTTCTGCCCCAATCGTCGATTCTGTAAGTCAGATCTGATGTTTGTTGAATCTCAACGACCAGACTGCCCGGACCGAGCGTGTGTATCAGGCCCGCCGGAACGAAGAAAAGATCTCCAGGATTCATGTCTATGTAAGTCAGATGCTCTCTTATCTGTGAAGGATTCGAACAGTCCTTCAAGACTGTGCCGTTCAAAACTACTGCGACCTTCCCGGTTTCAACGAAGTACCAGCACTCCGTCTTACCCCAGGGTTCGTTCTCCACATTCCTGGCAAGCTCGTCGTCCGGATGCACCTGGATCGATAACCATTGCGCGGGAGAGACGAGTTTGATCAGCAGGGGAAACCGTGGAAGATCCACACCGAGCTCTTTGAGAAATTTTCTCAGGTTCGTGTTCGATTCACCGATCACGTTCGTCACGAACGGCTCAAGATCGGACAGGAGCCACACTTCACCCACGAACGGTTCCGTCTCGACGCCGTAGAGTTCGTTCAACCTCGGGCTTCCCCACACCATGGGCCTGAACCGAGGTTCAAGCTTCACTAACACCGGAGTAACCTCCGACCCTTATCTGATCGTTCTCTATCACCAGCAACACTTTCTGCAAGGGTTTGTCGTTGTAATATCTTTTATCGAAAATGCAGATTTCCACACCCGGATGCATCATTTTTCTCGCCACTATTTTCGCAGACGTGTATTTTTGTTTCATCCTCTGCTGGATTTCCTCGAGCTCTTTTTCCGCCGTTTCTATGTTGCTTCTCAGATTGATCATGCTCTGACCGACTTTCCTGAACAACTCTATCTTGTCTGGTGGGAGCTTACCCTGGTTTCTGTCCATGATCTCTTTGAGTGTTTTGTAAACGTTGACGAGCTTGTTCAGATTCTCTCTGTCGAGCTCGATCTGGGCTTTCAGCACTTTCATTCTTTCCCTTTCTTCTGGTTCCATACCTACTTCTATGTAGGTCCTCACACCGAGCTCTGAACCGATCTCTTCCGCCTCAACGTAATAACCGGCCGAGATCGTTCCACCGACTATGACGCCTTTATCACCCTTAGCGATCACCTTTTCTCCCGCCTTGATCTGCGAATTCGTTATGGGGCCGTCCACAACGACTCCTTTTCCAGCCTCCACCACGGCGTTCTCTATGAATTTCGCACGCACCTCTTCCTTCGCCTTGACCAAACCCTTTTCTCTACCCTTTATTCCCAGAGCCGTGATGCTTCCCTCGAAGGAAACCACTGTAGCCGCTTCTATGACGCCACCCACATGCACGTCAGCCTTCGCTTTGACCGTAAAACCTGGCTTCACATCACCTTTTATCTGAACTTCGCCCGGAAAATCTATGTTCCCGGTTGAGTAATCCACATCGCCCTGTACGTTCAGCACTTCGTTCACGTCTATCGTTCCATCCGCCGTCGCGACCAGGATACCGTCCACGGCTGCGACGATTTTCCTACCATCTTCTACGAGCCTCACGTTCTTCCCAAGCTTTAGTTGTGGAGGTTTGCCCGGCTTTGGTTTGAGGACTCTGCCGAGTACGTTGCGTCCCTCTTCCCCCTCACTCGGTGGAACGATTTCTGCAACGATCTGACCGGCTTTGACGATCGTTCTCATGCGTCTTGGAAGTTCTCTCAGATCTATTCTTCCTTTATCGCTGGATGACTGTTCGTCGGTTTGTTGTGGCCTCACAATAACGACCTGTCCATCGCTGCCATCGACGGGTTTCTTACCGACGGCAACGAGCACGGGTCTATCGAAGATCTTCGATTTCAAAATGTTCTCGATCGCATCCTCCAGGATACCGTAAACGACACCGTGCGCCTTCAGTTGTGAGAGGAGATCATCTTTGCTTATCTCCTCGTTCTGATCGGCAGAAACGATCATGTGAGCCTCCATGGCATCCTGTGAAACTTTCACCTGAACCTTCATCGGCCCTATCCCTCTCTCCACCCCGAAGCGGTCAACAATTTGTTCAGATCGTTCAGGGACCTTTCGGCCGCTTTTATTCTGTCTTTGCTGTCTTTCAGCAAGCCGTAGTTTGCGTACATGGGTTGAAGGTGATCTGTCACACCGTTACAGACATAGTCGAAGAGCGATCCCATCATCGTCGTTTTCGGAAGTTCGATCAGGTTTTGACCCTTCAGGTACCTGTAAACGTTCAGAGCCACGTACAAACCGCTCGCCGCCGACTCCAAATATCCTTCGACTCCCGTTATCTGGCCCGCAAAGAAGATCTTCTCGTTCCCCCTGAGCCTGAAGTAACGATCCAGGACTTTTCGCGAGTTGATGTAGAAATTTCTGTGCATCACACCGTATCTCAGTATTTCGGCGTTCTCGAGGCCCGGGATCAGTCTTATGACCCTTTTCTGCTCGGGCCATTTCAACCTCGTCTGGAAACCCACTATATTGTACATCGTACCTTCGACGTTTTCCTTTCTGAGCTGCACAACCGCGTACGGTTGCTTTCCCGTTCTGGGGTCGATCAATCCCACAGGTCTCAGCGGACCGAAGAGGAGGGACATTTTGCCGGTTCTTGCGATCTCTTCTATGGGTTTGCAACGTTCGAATAGCAGAGAGCTGTCGAAGCCTTCCATGGGGACAACCTCAGCGCTCACGAGTGCTTCGTAGAATCTGTCGTATTCTTCTTCGTTCATGGGACAATTGATGTAATCTTTCGTCCCAACATTGTAGCGATCACCGAAGAAAACTTTGGAATAATCTATGCTTTCGGCTGAAATTATCGGTGCGACCGCATCGAAGAAATAGAGTGCACCGGAAAGCTTCTCGGTCAACCACCTTGCGAGCGGTTCGCTCGTCGCGGGACCAGTTGCGATCACCCACACATCCTCATCATTTTCGATCCTGTTGACTTCCTCAATCACCAACTGTACTCCACTTTTGAGGACCTCTTCGGTTATCCTAAAAGAGAAACGTTCACGATCAACAGCCAACGCCTTGCCAGCTGGTACACGGCATTCTTTCGCGATCCTCACGATCAGAGACCCGAACAGTTCCATTTCCAGCTTGAGTAATCCGGAGGCGTTCTGAACGTCCTCCGACTTGAGCGAGTTGCTGCAGACAAGTTCAGCGAAAAATCCCGTTCTGTGAACGGGTGTCATCTTGTACGGACGCATCTCGTGGAGAACGACCTCGATCCCTCGTATGGCGAGTTGATAGGCGACTTCTGAACCTGCGAGTCCCGCACCGACAACGTGAACCTTCAAGGCAGCCTACCTCTCAACTTCTTCTTGAGTATCAACAGATTCCCTCTGCACACGTTGAGAAATTGAACGGAGTCGAAGACTTTGTGGATTATGTAGAGGCCGAATCCTCCCTCACGTTCCGGATCCGGTGGCTTTGGTTGCAAGGATCTGGGATCGACGTGTTCACCGTAGTCTCTGATGAAGATTTCGACTTCTCCTTCGTTCCAGAAGATGGACAGTTTGATGGTCTTGTCGCGTTCGTTCTTGTAAGTGTGCCTTATGACGTTGGTCAGAGCCTCGTTGACGGCTATCTCGAGGTCCCAGACATCTTCTTCCGGAACCGCGTGCTGCATGAGAAAACTCTTCACGATCCCGCGCGCCACTTTGGTGTTCAGAGGGTTGGAGCTGAACGTGGCAATGAACCAGTCCTTCATGGTTTTCCACCCTTTCCCTTCTGTGCCAGGGCTGAGGCCAGGACGTGGCATTCCAGGCCGACGTCGAACCGCAGCAAGTACTTTTCTTCGAGACGTTTCTGGAGCAAGAACGCGTCGTTCAGAGAAGTGTTCAACCGATTCGCGAAATCTTGCAAGTTAGAGGAGAGAAGTCTCTGCCTGACGATTTCCACATCTCGATCGTCTATTTCCACACTCAAATCGTACTCGAACAATCTTTCGTAGAAGTGTGTGCCTTCACCCACAACGTACCTCTGTACCACGAGTGCCTGTCGAACCGCTTCTCGCGGGTCCTCGCACGGACCAGACACGCTCAATCTCGCCCTGTTCACCGTTGGCAACAGGTCTGTTGAGAAGACGTACAGATCGTGTTCCCCAACGTTGAGGATCGTGATCGCCAGCGAGCTGAGTTTCTCTCTGTACACGTATCGGTGCGCGAAATCTTCAGCGGACAGCAACCCCACGAGCCTTCTACCTCGCCAGGGTTCGATCCGTGCAGAGAGTCTCTCGACGGTCTCTGGCCAGCGCCTTTCGTTCAACAGCAACTGGTTGACGTAGCAACGAACGGTCTCGGTGAGTGGTTCGCCTTTCGTAACACCGAGAACCAGTTTTCCGGCGATGGTCTCCAGAGGGATGAGATCGATGTCGAAGCCGTGTATGCGCACAGAGACAACTGTGCCTGACTGAAGCACCAGCTGTGCGTAGTTCATCAGTTCTTTGCCCAGACCGAGGTCGTCCCTGAGTATCTTTTCAGCGCTGACTATGACGCAACGCATCTTTTTCCATCCTCTCCTGCAACGACTTCAGACAGCCACAGTAGTTCTGCCTGTACAGTCCAAGCTCCCTGCTCAACTGAACGCTCCTGAGAAAACCGTTTCTTTTCTTGAAATCACTCGGCATGTACGAAACCCCGAATCGCTTGGCCGTTTCGTCGCCGAGGAAATTTATAAGCTTGGCGTCCTTCTTGGGACTCGTCGTCAGAGTTGTGGCGAAGGTTTTGAAAGCTTTATCTCGCGCGAACTGGGCGGTGACCATCAGGCGGTGTCTCATACACTCTACACACCTTCTCGACTTTTCACCGAGATGGAGAAAATCGGAGACGGATCTGAACCACTCTTCTTTGCCTTCTCTCACCACGATGAGTTTCAGATCCCACGATTCGCACAGCTTCACAACGGCCTGAAGGCGTCTTTCGTACTCTTCTTCGGGCTCGATGTTCGGATTGTAAAAGAACAGGACGGGCTCGATGCCCGTTTCTCTCAAACGTTCCACCGCCACGGTCGCATCGGGAGCACAGCACACGTGAAGCAGCATCAGAATCTCCTCTCACTGTCGAGGAGGATGGTGACTGGTCCATCGTTGATCGATTCGACTTCCATGTGTGCACCGAACACACCCTTTTCGACTTTTCTCAACTGCTGCCTCATCTTTTCTATGAAAAGTTCGTACATCCTTTCTCCAAGTTCAGCGGGTGCCGCTTCGTCGAAAGAAGGTCGCCTCCCACGTCTGCAGTCACCGTACAGTGTGAACTGCGATATCACGAGCAACTCACCATCGACCTGCAACAGGCTCAGGTTCATCTTGCCGTTTTCGTCTTCAAAGATTCTCAGATTCGCGATCTTTTCACACATCCAGTCCACATCCTTTTCCGTGTCGTTCTTACCCACACCCAGATAAACCAGCAATCCTCTATCGATGCGTCCCACCAGTTTCCCATCCACCGTCACGCTCGCTCTGTGGACCCTCTGGACGACCGCTCTCAAGCGCTCTTCCCCCTTTCGACGCGCACGACCGCAGGGTTGTTTTCCAGCACCTTCTTAGCTTCTTCAAGTTGCTTCGCGTCGCTCACCATCACGGTCAGGGAAGCGATCGAGTAGTTCCACTTCGTTGAAACCAGCTCGGCCCTGACCACGCTCGCACCTTTGTTTTCGAGTGATTGAACTAGTTTGCCGATCTCGGTCTTGTCTCTGAACTCCACCCTGAGGTTGGTCTGGTAGCGTCCCTCGATCCTTCCATTCCAGTGGGCGCTGAACACCTTTTCCGGATCCACGTTCTGCACGTTCCTGCAGTTCGATGTGTGAACCGTGATGCCTCTTCTGCTCACCACGCCCACGATTTCGTCTCCAGGAACCGGACCACAACATTTGGCAAGGTGGATCTCTATGTTCTTCAGACCATCGATTTCAACGCCCGCATTGGCACTCAGTTTGTGTTTGGAACGTTTCGAAACTTTCTGCCCGTCTGTTGCCAGGGGGCTGAGGATCTTCACGAGTTCTTTTGGACCTATGGTACCTTCGCCGATCCTGCTGAAGAACTCTGTTTCGTCTATCCCCTGAGACTGAAGGTATCTTTTCATCTCCGGTGTCTTCATGATCTCTTCGATGGGCTTTGAGAACTGCTTGCTCACTTTCCTCAGGACGTCCTTGCCCCTCTCGACCAACTCGTTCTGCAGCTGTTCTCTGAAGAATTTTCTGATCTTGGCCTTCGTGCGTGGTGATCTGGCGTACTTCAGCCAGTCGAGACTGGGCCTGCCCGACTTGTTCACGATGATCTCGACGATGTCACCGTTTTTGAGTTCGTAGTCTATCGGGACGATGCGACCGTTCACCTTCGCTCCGGCAAACTTGTGCCCGATTTCCGTGTGCACGGCGTAAGCGAAATCGATCGGTGTCGCCCCGCGTGGCAGGTGCTTGACTTCACCTTTCGGAGTGAAGACGAACACTTCGTCGATTTCGAGTTCCTTCTTGAGCTCTTCCAGCCCTGCAAGGTTCTTCGTGAGTTCCTTCTTCCACTCGAGCAGCTGTGTGACCCACTTCTGCATGGTCTTAACGTTGATGCCTTCCTTGTATATCCAGTGGGCTATGAGACCGTACTCGGCTTCTGCGTGCATCTCCCAGTCTCTTATCTGCACTTCCAAAGGTTCTCCGTAGCCAGTTATCACCGTCGTGTGTAAAGATCTGTAACCGTTCGATTTGGGCGCTGCGATGTAGTCTTTGAACCTTCCAGGAAGTGGCTTCCAGAGGTTGTGCACGATACCGAGAACGCTGTAGCACGTGACCACATCCTTCACGATCGCCCTGATTCCGAACAAATCGTAGATCTCACCGAATTCCTTGCCCTTCTGGTTCAGCTTCTGCCAGATACTGTAGTAGTGCTTGAATCTGCCTTCGACGTGGGCTTCGATACCGTTTTGCTGTAGGGCTTCTTTGAGCGTTTGCACGTACTCGTTTATTCTCTGCTCTCTCTCTTTCTTCTTCTCCGCGACGAGCATCTTGATCCTGTTGTATTCGTTTCTGTTGAGCGTTTTGAACGCGAGATCTTCGAGTTCCCATTTGATCGTGTATATACCGAGCTTGTGGGCTATAGGGGCATAGATCTCGAGTGTTTCTTTTGCCTTGTAAATCTTCTTCTGTTCGTCCTTGACAAAATCTATCGTTCTCATGTTGTGGAGCCTGTCCGCGAGTTTCACCACTATAACTCTTATGTCTTCGGCCATCGCGAAGAACATCTTCTGGATCGTTTCGAGTTTTAAGACTGAGTCTGCGGAGTCGACGGGCGCATTGATTCTGCTGACCTTCGTGACGCCATCCACGATTCGTGCGATCTGTTTACCGAACATTTGCTCTATATCTTCCAGCTTGACTCGTCCCTGACTGTCTTCGACCGCATCGTGCAGCATCGCCGCTATCAGCGTTTCGATGTCCACGTTCATGGCCGCGAGGATCTTGCACACCTCAACGGGATGGTTCACAAAAGGCTCTCCAGATTCTCTGAACATTCCCTCATGTGCGAACAGGGCCAGCTCGTACGCTTTGGCCAGCTTCTTCTTATCTTCCTCTGAAAAATTTCTCGCCGAAAGCTTCAGTATTTCTGAAACGATCCTGATCGCCTCATCCATCCTCTTCGCTTCCCACTTTGCGTCCCCTGTTCCTCAAGCAGTTGATGAGGGCGGCTATATCCGAAGGTGTCACACCCGGTATCCTGCTCGCTTGCAGTATGGTCTTGGGTCTCTCCCGCGACAGCTTCTCGCGCGCTTCGTAGGAGAGGTTGATCACTTTGGAGTAGTCGAGGTCTTCGGGAATTTTTATCTCGTCGAGGTCTCTCAGCATCTGCACTTCCTGGATCATCTTCTCGATGTAATCTTCGTATTTCGCCGACAGCTCGACTTGTTCGATCAACTCTTTGTCTTCCATCGGAGAAGGATCCAGAGGTTTTATGCTCTCGTAGCTGACGTCCTGTCTTTTCATCAGGTTGAACAGCGATGTGGGCTGACGCAGCGGTTGTGTTCCAGATCGGACGAGTAAGTCGTTCACTCGATCCGTTGGGGTGACGATGAGCTGCTTCAATCTTTTGACTTGTTCCTCGATGTTTTGTTTCAATCTTACCACTTTTTCGTAGAACCATTTCGGCACCAGGCCCACTTTGTATCCTTTCTCGACCAGTCTCAAATGGGCGTTGTCGTGTCGCAACAACAGTCTGAATTCAGCCCTCGACGTCAGCAGTCTGTACGGTTCATCGACCCCTCTCGTTACCAGATCGTCTATCATGACGCCTATGTACGCTTCAGATCTGTCTATGTAGATCGGTTCCTCGCCCCTGAGTTTCTGAACGGCGTTCATACCTGCGACTATTCCCTGACCCGCGGCTTCTTCGTAACCGCTGGTACCGTTGATCTGACCCGCGAAGAACAGACCTTCAACGATCTTGCTCTCCAGCGTGTGGTAAAGCTGAGTTGGATCTATGTAATCGTACTCGATCGCGTAGGCAGGCCTAACGATGTGCGCATTTTCAAGACCTTCGATGCTTCTGATCATTTCTATCTGTGCTTCGTAAGGCAGGCTCGTGCTCAGCCCGTTCAAATAATACTCGTCGGTGTTCCTACCTTCGGGCTCCACGAAGATCTGGTGAGATGTCTTTTCTGGGAACTTCACCACCTTGTCTTCTATCGAAGGACAGTACCTTGGACCTTTTCCAGAGATGAGTTTGATCTCGCCGTACAGCGGTGAGAAGGCGAGGTTGGCCTGGATGATCTTCTTCGTCCTCTCGTTCGTGTAGGTCAGCCAGCAGGGATAATCCTTCGGAAGTATCCTCGGTTCGCTGAAGTAAGAGAAGCAGAGTGGCTCATCCGCGGTATCCTGACGCTTCATCTTCGTGAAATCTATCGTTTTACCGAGAACGCGTGCGGGCGTGCCGGTTTTGAACCTTCCCGTCTTGAAACCGAGCCTCATCAGGGCTTCGGACAGACCCTTGGCGGGAAAGTCACCCAACCTTCCAGCTTCGAAAGTTTGTCGACCTATGAAGATCTTCCCGTTGAGGAAGGTTCCCGTGGTTATGATCGCGGCACGCGTTTCGTAGATGGTTCCAAGCTTGTCAACGACCGCCTTGATGCGGCCGTTTTCAACGATGAGGTCGCACACTTCCGCCTGTCTCAAAAACAAATTTTGCGTCTGTTCGAGCGCCTGCTTCATCGTCTGGCTGTAAGCAACTTTGTCTATCTGCGCGCGCAACGCCCTCACCGAGGCTCCCTTGCTCGTGTTGAGCATTCTCACGTTTATCATCGTCTTGTCCGTTGTCTTTGCCATCTCACCGCCGAGAGCGTCCACTTCGCGAACGACGATACCTTTCGCGGGGCCACCGATGGCCGGGTTGCACGAGGCCCACGCGACCCTATCGAGGTTGGATGTTATGAGGAGGGTTTTGAAGCCACTCCTGGCCGTCGCGAGCGCCGCTTCCACTCCCGCGTGACCCGCTCCCACGACGACCACGTCGTACGATTCTCTCACGTTCTCACCTCGAATTTGTTCGGTATTCAATTTTAACACGCTCTCGCGTCGATCTCCGAAACAGGTCTGCAACGATAATCGTGGTAGAATTTTGTCACGGCGAGAGGTGATGAGTTTGCGCATCCTGCTCACCAACGACGATGGTGTGACGTCCGTCGGTCTTCTGACGCTCGCGGAGGTTCTCTCTAAAAAACACGAGGTCCTCGTCGTGGCGCCGGAGTCTGAACAGAGTGCCACGGGCCACGCCATAACGGTGAGGATGCCGATCTGGGTGAAGCGCGTGAAGGTCTTCGAACACATACCGGTGTACGCGACGACGGGTACCCCTGCGGACTGCGTCAAGCTCGGGGTGGAAGTGATAGGTGAGAGGAACATAGACCTCGTTGTCAGTGGCATAAACGTCGGCTACAATCTCGGAACGGACATCGTCTATTCTGGGACCGTATCCGGTGCGATAGAAGGGGCACTGCTCGGGATAGCCTCACTCGCCTTGTCCGCACCGGCAAATGAAGATTTCGATTACAAAAGGGCTGCGGAGTTCACCATGGAATTCATTGAGGAATTCGACTTTTCGTTGCTCGAGAGGTTCACCGCGTTGAATTTGAACTTCCCCGCGGGAGAGATAAAGGGATGGAAAGTGGCCAGACAGAGCGCGAGGAGGTACGCGGACAGGTTCGAAGCGCGCGTGGACCCAATGGGAAACACGTACTACTGGATGTACGGTGACGTCATAGAAGACGATGAGAGACCCGATTGTGACTACGTCGTCGTGAGGGATGGTTACGTTGCCGTTACCCCCATCACGGTCTTCATGACGCACGAGCGTTTGCTCGAAAGGTTGAAGGAGGTAAACGAGCGTGAGAAGGATAAGGTTGCTGGGAGATCCGGTGCTCAGAAAGAAGGCTAAGGAAGTTTCTCAGATAGATGAATATATTCTGGGTCTCATCAAGGACATGTTTGAAGTCATGTACGCGGAAGACGGGGTTGGTCTGGCCGCTCCACAGGTTGGGGTGTCTCTCAGGATCATAGTGATGGACGATGGAAAACCGAGGGCCATGATAAATCCGCAGATCGTCTACAGAAGTGAAGAGAAGATAGTCGGTGAGGAAGGTTGTCTGAGCGTTCCTGAGGTTTTCGAGAACGTGGAACGCAGCAAGGAAGTGATCGTCAAATACAAGGATGAGAACGGTATCGAGCACGAGGAAAAGTTCACCGATTACAGCGCACGGATCGTTCAGCACGAATATGACCATCTCGACGGAATACTGTTCATCGATCTCATACCACCCGAAAGAAGGGCGGCGATCCGTGGAAAGTTGCTCGAGATCGTCAAACGTTCGGTCCATCAAAGGTGAGCCCGGTGAGGATCCTCTTTCTTGGGACACCACATTTCGCCGCGAAGCATCTCGAAGCTCTGCTGAAAAACGGTTTGGAAGTTGTGGCTGTCGTGACACAGCCTGACAAGCCGTGTGGTCGGGGTTTGAAGCCGACTCCGAGTCCTGTGAAAGTGCTCGCACGATCGGCAGACATACCCGTTTACGAACAGCTGAAACAGGTTCCGTTCGACGCGTTGAAAATCGATGTTTGCATCGTTGTGGCTTACGGGAAGCTGATTTCGAAGAAATACCTCGACGTGTTGCCGTTCTACAACGTTCATCCATCACTCTTACCCAGATACAGGGGTGCTGCACCCATACAGCGCGCCATAGAAAATGGGGAAAAAATCACGGGTGTGACGATCTTCAAATTGACCGAGCAGCTCGATGCAGGTCCCATCGTTATGCAGGAACGTGTGGAGATAGGAGATTTCGAAACGTTCGACGAGGTGGAAGCGAAACTGTTGAACCTTGGGTGCAGAATGCTGGTCGAATTCCTGCAAGATCCCTTCTCGTATCCGCTCGTACCGCAGGACGAGTCGCTGGCGAGTTACGCACCGAAGATCGAAGAAAAAGATCTGTTTGTGGATTTCACTCAGCCTGCCAACAAGGTTAAGGACAAAATAAGGGCTTACGACTCGAAACCTGGCGCAAGGGCGTTTTTGAACGGTTGTTGTGTTAAGATCTTTGGGGCCAGGGCGCTCGAGCCCGGCTCAGAAGAAGCGGGAAAGATCGTCCGCATAGACAAAAACGGAGCCCACATAGCGGCTTCTTCAGGTTTTGTTGTCGTTTCGCACATCCAGTTTCCCGGAAAAAAGAAAATGACGTTCCTTGAAGCTCTCAACGGCAGGTTACTGAAGGTGAGTGATAAATTCAACGCCTGAAGACACGGAGAGGGACGGGTGGCCGCGGGTTCAACACCCGAGGAAAGTCCGGACTCCACAGGGCAGGGTGCTGGGTAATACCCAGGAGGAGCGATCCTCGGAAAGGGCCACAGAAACTTCAAACCGCCCGAAAAGGGCAAGGGTGAAAAGGTGAGGTAAGAGCTCACCAGTGCTGGGGTGACCCAGCAGCTCGGTAACCCCCACCTGGAGCAAGGCCGAACAGGGGTGGGTGGCCCGCCCATAACCCCGGGTAGGCCGCTCGAGGAGGGCGGAAACGCTCTCCCCAGATAGATGGCCACCCTCGACAGAATCCGGCTTACAGTCCCTCTCCGTGATTTTGATTCCTGGAGGTGGTGTCGGTCTTGAAGAGGTTCATGGCGGTGGTGTCTTACGATGGCACGAACTTCTTCGGCTTTCAAACACAACCCAATGTCAGAACGGTTCAGGGCGTGATCGAGGCTGCCCTGGAAAGGATCTTCAAAGCCAAAACCACGGTCTTGGTTTCTGGAAGGACCGACACGGGGGTACACGCGATAGGTCAGGTGGTGGTCTTCGACAGCCCGATCGACATAGATGAGACGAGTATGAAAAACGCGCTGAACGCGAACCTGCCAGACGATGTCTACGTGAGGAAAGTGATCGAGGTCGATAAGGATTTCCATCCGCGTTTCGAAGCGAAGAGACGGATATATCATTACTTCATCTACAACGCGACAGAACCAAACCTGTTCATAAGGAATTACGCCTGGTGGTTTCCGTACAAACTGGATGTGAGAAAGATGCGCGAGGCTGCGAGGTATCTCGAAGGGGAACACGATTTCAAAAGTTTTGTGAAAGCAGAAGACAACGAGAGTACCGTGAGGACCATATACAGGATCAGAATACTTCGCTTGAGGAACAAGCTCATTCTGATCCGTGTCGAGGGCCGTTCCTTCGCACGCAGGATGGTTAGGAACATCGTGGGTGCTCTCGTAAAGGTGGGGACGGGACAATGGGAACCGGAGAAACTGAAAGAAATCCTCGAAGCGAAGGACAGATCGCTCGCACCTGCTACCGCGCCTGCACATGGCTTGTACTTCTACTCTGTGGAATTCTGACCGCGTTCGAAGTTGACAGAATCGACGTGTTCGGTACTCAACTCTACGTCGTGCAGGAAAAAGGCGTTCTCTATTACATCGGTGAGACTCCTCCCGCGACCGAGGACATACTTTTGGTGGAAAAATGGATGAGTCTTCCAACAGTTAGCCTGCTGTACGATGGACCCAGCGAGGTGGAACGGATCGTTAAAAAGTGTTTGAACGAAGCGGGTGTCCTTGTGGGCATCGGTGATCTTCTCTACGTGAAACTGAGAAAACAATCCAATCTTTGCTACATCAGGTTGATGTACAGAGACGTGGAATGGGACAACTCCGATTCGCTCTGGAAAGAAGAAGAGCTCGAGAAGAATCTGTGCGAAAAGTTGAAGGAGCTGTTCTCCCCGTACGTGCCCGAACGACCGGAGGCGGGTTATTCAGTCCTGTGGGCCGGTCGGATCATCGTTGAAAGGCGAGAAAACCAGACTGTTCCTGTGAAGATCGAAATTCCTGAAAAGATCTTATCGCTCACCGTGAACGGAGAAGAGAGACTCGTTCCAGAAGGTTTTTACAATCTCTACGGCAAGATCGCGTACGTGGACGAAGACATCTTTCTTTCGAACACGGCGTTCTTTGAGGGGGCCCAGATGGTTTTCAAAACTCCGGACGGTTACGTCGTTTACAGAGGTGGAACGCTGCTCTTTCCAGACGGGAGGAAGGTCGTTTCCGAAGAACCCTTCGATGTCGTGGACGACTCTCCGGTTCCCTGGCGTGTCAACGTCAGGGCAGAAGGTTCCAGTTTCGTCACGACGGTCCTGGGACGTTTCGAGAACATGCTCGTGCTCTCGTGTGGAATGATATGCCCGCAGGATTTCTCGTGGTTCCTGCGCGTGAGTGGTCCGATCATCGAATGGGCCCGGAGCGAGCAGAGATTGTACGTGCTCGACGTGGCAGGCTACGTCAGAGCGATCGATCTGAAAATTCGGCGCACACTCTGGGAAAGACTGGTTCCAGGTGCGTGGGGTATAGCGGTCCACAACGGTGAGATCTACGTCGGTTCGGGAGAAAAGCTTTTGAGATTGAACGAGCGGGGAGAGCTGGTGGAGGAGAGAAGTTGCAAAGATTTCGGTGTTTCTTCAAGGGGTATAATTGCTTTGACGGAAACCGATGGCGCGTTCATCAGGGGACAGGGTGTGAGCGTGCTGCTCAAAGGTTCCACCGCTACGGTCTACACCGACCAAACTTTCGAGTTCGATGGCATCAAGAGCGTTCGCCTGTTCGACTGGGGCACAGTGCTCATCGGTGAAACTGGATGCTGGGTGGTAGAAAGGCGTTGAGGCTGGACGCACTGTTACTGAAAAAGGGTCTTGTGAGGACTCGTTCGCAGGCAGCCGATCTGATCAGGCTCGGCAGGGTTCTTGTCAACGGTTCGCTGTGCACGAAACCAGGGAAGTTCTTTGATGAGAGCGCCGAAGTTTTGATCCTTCAGGAACGGTTCTTCGTGGGCAGGGGTGGCGAAAAACTTGAGAGCGCGTGGAAGGCTTTCAACCTGGATTTCTCAAACAAGACGGTCTGTGACATCGGAGCGTCGACGGGCGGCTTCACGCATTTTGCTCTGACGAAAGGTGCGGCTAAAGTTTACGCCGTGGACGTTGGAGAAAACCAGTTGCACGAGTCTTTGAGGAAAGACCCACGGGTCGTCGTCATAGAGAAGTTCAACGCGCGTTATTTGACGGAGGAAGTCCTCGGAGAGAAGGTCGATATCGTTCTGTGCGATGTTTCTTTCATCTCGATCAGGCTCATACTGCCAGCCATCGACAGGATCCTCAAACCGGACGGTGAAGCTGTAGTACTCGTTAAGCCACAGTTCGAGGTTGGCAGGAACGTGAAGCAGACCGAATCAACCCACGTTCAGGCATTGACGAACGTGATTCGCTGTGCCGAGCAGAACGGCCTGTATCCTGCTGGCCTGATCGACTGCGAAGTGCGGGGAGGAAAAGGGCAGATAGAGTACTTCCTTCACTTGAAGAGGTACAGTGAGAACGAATTCAGTATCGAAACAGTCTCAAAGATTGTGGAGAAAGCCTGGGACAAATCGCGGGGCAGGGGTAAAGCATGAGAAAGTTGCATCTGTTGTTCTTGATCTTTCTGTGCACGATCATCTTCGCCGATGTGACCAGTTTCGTACCGAAAGACTACGATTTCTTCGTGTTGCTCAAGGGAAATTCGCTTTACTACAGCAGGCTGAGCAGTGTTCCTCTGTTTCGTTTCATACTGAAGGACGATAGGGTCGCCCTCGAGAGTCTCTTCGTTTCCCTGCTCGAAAACACGTGCAACAGCCTTGGCATTCCGGTGAACTCCGTGTACGAAGCGCTTGAAAACGATATACTTTTCGCCTCTAAGGGTACGGAGTTCTCGCTGGATCAGTTCTTCTCGCTCGATTTGAACTACTATTTTCAGGTCCTTCGCAACATAGGCAGTAATTCCATAGTGGTTTTGAAAACCTCGAAGCCGGAACAGTTGCTTCGACTCATGGCGAAGCTGATGGATTTGAAGATGACCCGGAGCGAAGGAGTGTGGATCCTTCATGACACGGACGTCGCGATCTTCGCCGCCGCACACGAAGGCTATCTTGTGATATCCGGGAGCAGGACTGCCCTCTTGAAGGCTGTAGATGCCTACGATGTGGAAGGTTTGCAACTGAAGAACGAAGAGGCGGCAGTGAAAGAGCTGCTGAACCAGTCGGCCTGGCTGTACGGCTTCTTCAAGAAGGATACGTTGAAAATCAAAGGGCCGTTCGTTTCGACGAACAACCCTGAGACCGATTACGTAACGATTTTAGGCGTTCCCAGCGGCGAGTCATTGAAGATAGAAGTGCGCCAACAGTTGCGTTCAAATTCGAATATGGAAAAGTACGTCTCCTCTGCTACGCCGATGCTGGGCATGCCTTTCGTTGGAAATTTCGTCTTTTCTGCCACTGCGGCCGGTCCGATGGATCTTGCGGAATCTCTTTCGCAGTGGTTTCAGGGTGCCCAAGATGAAGTGAAGAAGATTTACGACATCGTTTCGCAGATACTCAGGGTGAGCACGGGTCGCGTCTACGTTACAGGTGATCTGTTCGGTGAATCGATCCGTTTGGTCGTGATTTTCGAGCTGTCGAAAGATCTCGATATGTCGTTTCTCACCAGGTACGGTGCGAGATCCTTCGGAAACGAAATCAGATTGCCGATACTCAACGGCTTCGTCAGCTTTTTCCAGTCAGACAGGCGACTGATCATGACGAACCTGACGAAGGAGGAATACGATCGATTGGCCAGCAGGAAAAAGCTCAGGGACGACGTTGCTTATCAATACATCTCCCGCAACTATGCCAATCGTGACATATTGAGATTGTTCATCGATCTTGGTTCATTACTGAAGCAAATGCTCGGCATCAACGCGACTGGTAAGTTCTTTCTAACACAGCAATTCGAAGGGCAGGCTCTGGTTTACAGAATGGAGGTCATGTGAGAGATGTTTCCATTCATTGACAGGAACAAGATGCTTTTGAAGCGCTATAGAAAGATGGTTGAAAAGGTCAGGCAGAAGGAGCAGCCACTGCACAGGGCAACGAACTCGGAGCTGAGAAAGCTCGCACTCGAACTGAAAGCGAACGGTTACGACGAGTCTTTGATCTACGACGCCTTCGCTTTAGCGAGGGTCATCGCAAAACGTGTGCTCGGAATGTATCCATTCGACGAGCAGTTGATGGGTGCCTTCGTGCTCCACGAAGGTAAAGTGGCCGAGATGAAAACTGGCGAAGGTAAAACGCTCGTCGCCACGATGCCTCTGTACTTCAACTCCCTGAGTGGAAAGAACGTACATCTCGTCACCGTGAACGATTACCTCGCGCGACGCGACGCGCTCTGGATGGGACCACTTTACTTGTTCCTTGGACTGCGTGTGGGAGTGATAAACCAGCTCGGGAAATCTTACGAGGTGGTCTGGAAGAACCAGCAGCTTTTTGAAGCCGCGATCGAGGAAAATCTCTCCGTTTGGCCCGAAAGCTTCGATGGCGAATTTCTGAAAGACTCGATGAAAGATCCTCGTGCCGTTCAGGCGTTCGAGGTTCAGCTCGTAGAGATCTCGAGGAAACAGGCTTACGAATGCGACATCACCTACGGCACGAACAACGAATTCGGTTTCGATTATCTTAGAGACAATCTCGTGTACGATCTGAACGATAAGGTGCAGAGGGGTCATCACTACGCCATCGTCGATGAAGTGGACAGCATACTCATCGACGAAGCGCGAACACCACTCATCATATCTGGACCATCGAAGACTGGGGCTTCCGTTTACAAACAGTTCGCCTCCATAGCGAAGAAGTTCGTCAAAGACGTGGACTTCACAGTCGATGAAAAGATCAGAACCGTGATCTTGACAGAAAAGGGCATAGAGAAAGCTGAAAAGCTCATAGGTGTGGAGAATCTGTACAATCCGGCGAACGCGAACCAGCTCTACCACCTTTTGAACGCCCTGAAGGCGCTGCACCTTTACAAGAGGGACGTCGATTACGTGGTGATGAACGGCGAAGTCATCATCGTGGATGAGTTCACGGGTAGGCTCCTGTTCGGAAGGCGTTACAGCGGGGGCCTGCACCAGGCGATAGAGGCGAAGGAAGGAGTGCCCATAAAAGAAGAATCGATCACCTACGCGACGATAACCTTCCAGAACTATTTCAGGATGTACGAAAAACTCGCGGGGATGACCGGAACGGCGAAGACGGAAGAAGAAGAGTTCAAGCAGATCTACGGTATGGAGGTTGTGGTGATCCCAACGCACAAACCGATGATAAGGATCGATCACGACGACGTGATCTACAGAACTCAGGCCGAGAAGTACGCTGCGATAATCAACGACATCGTCGAGCGTCACAGGAAGGGCCAGCCTGTCCTCGTCGGAACGACTTCCATAGAAAAGAGCGAACTGCTCAGCAGCATGTTGAAGAAGCTTGGTATACCGCACCAGGTACTCAACGCAAAATACCACGAAAAAGAGGCCGAGATCATAGCGAAAGCAGGGGAAAAGGGTGCTGTCACCATCGCCACGAACATGGCCGGCCGCGGTACAGACATAAAGCTGGGTGAAGGCGTTGCCGAACTCGGCGGCCTCTACGTCATCGGTACGGAGAGGCACGAGAGCCGGCGCATCGATAACCAGTTGAGGGGCCGTTCCGGCCGGCAGGGTGATCCGGGTGAGTCGAGGTTCTATCTGTCTCTCGAAGACGATCTTCTTAGGATCTTTGGAGCTGAACAGCTCGAAAAGGTCATGAACGTGCTCAAGATAAAGCCAGGTGAACCGATAGAGCACCCGTTGCTCACGCGGCTCGTCGAGATGGTCCAGAAGAAGGTCGAGGGGATCAATTTCTCCATAAGAAAACACCTCATGGAGATGGACACGGTACTCGACGCGCAGAGGAATTACGTTTACTCCTTGAGGGACTGGATCTTGGAAGGAAAAAGCGTGGAAGAACACATCGACAGGTTCATGGAAGATTTCGTTGAAAGAAGGATCGAGAGCTTCTGCAACGGGAAAGAGTGGGACCTCGAGGGATTGAAGAATTCGCTGCTGGTTCTGCCCAAGGGTATAATCAACCTTGACGGAATCGATTTCGACACGGCCAGCCAGTTGAAGCAGTACCTGCTCGAGCAGCTCAGGAAGGCGTACTCAACCAAAAAGCAGGAGATAGGCGAAGAGTACGATAGATTCCTCAGATTTTTGGTCTTACGTGTGGTCGATGACAACTGGCGACAGTATCTGGAAGAAGTCGAACACGTTAAAGAAGCGGTCAATCTGAGGGCATACGGTCAGAGAGATCCCATCATCGAGTTCAAGAAAGAAACCTACGCCATGTTCGATGAGATGATGGCGCGCGTGACCGACACGGTGATCGGTCTCATGTTCAGAGTGGTGAAGGTGGACGAAGAAAAGGCTCAGCGTGAAGCGAAAAGGGATCTGGCCAACCTCAGGCTCGTTCATGAGGAGTTCAACATCGTCAACAGAGCCGAGCGAAGAAAATTGCAAAGGGACGAAAAGGCAAAAAAGAGGTTCAAAATAAAGAGGTGAGAGCATGATCGCGTACGAAACGAAGGTCAAGATAGACGAGTTGAGAGACAAGTTCGAAGGACTTTCGAAGATCGTGGAACCCGAAAGGTTGAAGGAAGAGCTCGCGGAACTCGAGCGAGAACTTTCAAACAACGATGTCTGGAAAGATCCCAAAAAGGCCGCGGAGATATCTAAGAAGATGCGCCACATCAAGGACTTGCTCGCAGATTTTGAAAAGATCAGGAAAGCCTTTGAGGACGTCGAGGTCGGTATCGAACTCGCCGAAGAGGACAGTGAGATAGCACAGCACGTCGAGCAGATCGTCTCTGAGCTGCAAAAGGACATAAAACGTCTTGAACTCGAACTGGTTCTGAACGATCCGCTGGATATCAACAACGCCTATCTTTCCGTACATCCCGGCGCCGGTGGTACGGAATCGCACGACTGGGCCCAGATGCTGCTGAGGATGTACATGAGGTGGGCTGAGAAAAAGGGCTTCGATGTGGAACTGCTCGATTTTCAGCCGGGCGAAGAGGCCGGAGTGAAGAGTGCGACGATCCTGATCAAAGGCGAGTACGCTTACGGCTTGCTGAAATACGAGCGGGGTGTCCACAGGCTCGTGAGGATATCTCCGTTCGACGCGTCGCACAGGCGCCACACGTCCTTCGCCTCGGTGAACGTCATCCCTGAAATAGAGGATGACATAGAGATCGAAATAAGACCGGAAGATTTGAAGATAGAGACTTTCAGGGCATCCGGACACGGTGGTCAGTACGTGAACAAAACCGATTCTGCGGTCAGAATAACACACATTCCAACGGGTATCGTCGTGAGCTGTCAGAGTGAAAGGTCGCAGCATCAGAACAAAGCCACCGCTCTGAAAATGCTCAAGGCAAGGCTGTATCAACTGGAGCTGGCCAAGAGGAGAGAACAGCTCGAGGAGATCCAGGGAGAACTCAAAGACATCGCCTGGGGAAACCAGATAAGGTCTTACGTGTTGCACCCGTACAAGATGGTGAAAGACCACAGAACGGAAGTTGAGGTTGGGAACGCCGACGCCGTGCTCGATGGGGAGCTCGATCCGTTCATAGAAGCAGAGCTTCTATACTTCGCAAAGAAATGAGTGCCTGTACTCGGTTCTCGAGAAAAACTCAGGTTTTTCACCATCTCATCTGCCACCAAACGCTGCAACGTCTGAAAAGAAGACGATTTTCAGAGATCTCTTCTTGGCAAAATACATCGCCACGTCCGCCAGCCTGATCAACTGATCGAGCTCCTGAGCGTCTGTCGGATAGAGGGCAATTCCTACACTGACGCCCACATTGACTTTCATATCTTCTACACGGATCGGCTCCTCCACCGTTTGAACGATCCTTTCCGCTATCGTGAGGGCTCTTTCTTTGTCGCAGTCGTAGATCAGCGCGACGAATTCGTCCCCACCGAACCTCGCCAGAAGATCGCTCTGCCTGAGAACCTGACTCAACCTCGAACCGATCAACGTGAGCGCGCGATCTCCCAGTCCGTGTCCGTGTTCGTCGTTGATATTTTTGAAATGGTTCAAATCCATGAACAGCAGTGCTATGCTCTTGCTCTCCCTCTTCGCCAGCGAGAGCATCTTTTCGCCGTACTCTTCAAAGGCTCTTCTGTTCAAAAGATTCGTTAAAGGATCTCGGCTCGAAAGGTGTTCCAGAACCTTTTGCTGCTCGAGCAACCTTTCTTCCTGCTTCATCCTGGCGAACACCATGGCGAGATAGTTGGCGAAGAGCCGGGCGAGTTCCAGACTTTTTTCGTCGAAGGCGTCTTCCCTCTCGAAGTTTTCGAGGTTGAATGCCATGATGGTCTCACCTTCGACGATCACCGGCACCACCAAACTGCACTTTATCTCCTCGATCCTCCCGTACTCCTTGAGCTTTTGAAAGGTCTGAGCGTCCAGCTTTCTTTTGTTGAGTTCATTCACATCTCTGGAATTCTTTATCGATTTTTCAAACCAGTCCGCTTGATCGGCGAATTCGATCTGTTTGAGCCCTTCAAGGTCGTACCCCACCGCTGCCACGAATATCCACTTTCCGTTCCGTTTGACCTCGACCGAACCGGCCTGGGCGTTGGGTACAACCTCGATGGCCTTTTGAAGGATCAGCTGGTACAGTTTGTCTGCCTTCTCACCTTTCAAGAAAGACTCGGTTATCTCCAGCATCGCTTCACTGAACTTTCTAAGTCTTGACTCATGTTCCAACCTTTGCCAGAGCGTGATCATCCACAACAGCAGGAAAGTAGCAACACCAGCTGTGGCGGAGAGAATGAAAGCTCTGAGGTTCAAGGCGGAGCAGTTGCTTCTGTACTTGAGACCGAAAACGAATTCTTCTCCTTCGGGCGAAATGTACAGCTGTGCTTCACCCATGTCTTCGAGAAAGTCCTGAGCATTGACAACAACCCGTACAGCCCTGTCCTTCACGAATTCGCTCAGGTCGTCGTTGAAGACCTTGAAATCTATCAGCAATTTTTCACCGTGCGAACTGATTTTGAACAGGTCGAGCTCATCCACGCTGAGATCGAGCACTGTTGCTTCTTCCACAAAATCGAAATGTTTCTTCAAATCTTCAAGCCAGATCCGTGCTTCGTCCAATCTGTTTTCTTTCAGAAGTTCGTACATTGTGGTCCATTGAAAATACCCCACACTGATGGATTCGGCGTAGCGCTCAGCGTACCTTGCGTACAGTTTCTTTACGTTTTCTACGTACCATCGAAACTGAATCTTGTTGATGTTATAAACACCCACCAGCACCGTCAAGGACACGAGCGCTGAGATCAGAATGAACCGAACGAATCTGCCCATGGCATCTCACCGCGTCGACTGAACGTAAAAGTATTATAATACGAAAGTACGACGCTACGAATAGCTGCTCACAAGCTGAGTGTTCTGCTGGTTCTCTGAAACATCTGAAGCAGGCGAAGTTTCTCTCAGATCAGGATCGTACACCACATCGTTTCGGCACGATCGTACGCAACAGCTTTTAATCTCAATGGAACGTTCAGTTCAAAGTTGGGGCACGACAAAAAACCCGGCGTGCGCCGGGTTGTACCTGGTGGCCAGGGGCGGAATCGAACCGCCGACACCTGGATTTTCAGTCCAGTGCTCTACCAACTGAGCTACCTGGCCGCTTTCTTTGGTGGGTGCGGCAGGACTCGAACCTACGACCTTCTGCTCGTAAGGCAGACGCTCTCCCTCTGAGCTACGCACCCACCGCTACTTCATAAATATACCACAAAGATTCGCATTTGAGAAGACCCTCGATCAGGGGACGATCCTGGTGCCCGTTCGACCTGAGAGCGCTTCTTTGAGTTTCTTCATATCCGTTATCAAACAGGTTTTCCCAGTCGTCGTGACGAAATCGATGGCTGCTTCTATCTTTGGTCCCATGCTGCCCGATGGGAAGTGACCTTCCTTCAAATATCTGGTGGCTTCTTCCACCGTGAGTCGATCGAGGTAGACCTGGTTCGGCTTACCGTAGTTCAGTGCGACTTTTTCCACGCCCGTGAGGATTATCAACTCGTCGGCATCTATTTCTATCGCCAGAAGCGCGCTGGCCCTGTCTTTATCTATCACGGCCTCTACGCCCTTCAATCTGCCATCTTCGTTTATGACGGGTATTCCACCACCGCCAGCGGCAACGACTATCACGTCATTTTTCAAAAGCAGCTTTATCACTTCTTTTTCGACGATGTCTAACGGTTTCGGTGACGGAACAACCCTTCTCCAGCCGCGTCCAGCGTCCTCTTTCATGATCCAGCCTTTCTCCGCCATGAGCTTCTTCGCTTCTTCCTCGCTGTAAAAAGGTCCGACGGGTTTTGAAGGCTTTTTGAAGGCTTCATCGTTTTTGTCGACGATTATCTGAGTGATGAGTGCGGCGACTTCTCTGCGCAGGTTCCTTTTCGAAAGCTGGTTTCGAAGCGATTGAACGATCATGTAACCCAGGCTTCCCTGCGTCTGCGCGTCGTTCACATCGATGGGGAAAGGGGGTATGATGTCCTTCGCCATCTCCTGCTGGATCAGAATGTTACCTACCTGTGGCCCGTTACCGTGTGTGATCACGATGTCGAACTCATCCAGCATGTCAACGAGGTACCCCATCGCCTCTTCGACGGCGCTGAACATGTTCTCAGCTGTGGGTTTTTCTCCAGGCCTGTTCACCGCGTTTCCACCGATCGCCACGACTGCGAGCTTCTTCATCTTCTTCCCCTCCTGAGAACAAACGGAGGGACTTTCGTCCCTCCGCAGGTGTAAAGAGCGATATCGATGGATCACATTTTGATGTACGGTAGCAGGGCCATGTGCCTCGCGCGCTTTATGGCGACTTTGATCATCCTCTGATGCTTCGCGCAGTTCCCCGTGACGCGCTTTGGTATGATCTTGGCCTTTTCGTTCAGATAATCACTTAGGAGTCTGATGTCTTTGTAGTCGACGTACTCGATCCCCATCTCGCACAATTTACACCTTTTGATTTTCTTCTTCCTTCTCCTCTTCTGCTGGTCCACAGAGACACCTCCTCAGAACGGTGGTTCGTCCGGATTTTGACCGTAGGAATCTCTTTCAGAACCTATGATATCGTCAAAATCTGTAATCGGCTCATCCACTGGTTTCTCAAATTCTTCCGGTTTCTCAAACTCCTCGATGCTTTCTTCCACCGCTGCCTTCTTTTCCATGAACCTGATGTCCCGCGCCCAGATCTCGGGTGTGGTTACGTTGGTTCCATCGCGGGACTGCCATTTGTTTATCCTCAGTTCTCCTTCAACTAAGACGAGTTGACCTTTCTTGAGGTACAGTCTGGCGAAGTCGGCGAGCCTGTTGAACGCGACTATTCTTATAAAATCTGCCGTCTTCTGACCGTCTACGGACTTCACGGGCCTATCGACTGCGAGCACGAACGAGGTGACCGCGGCTCCCGTGGTCGTCATGCGTACTTCTGGATCCCTTGCGAGTCGACCCACCAGGATCACTCTGTTGTAATACGCCACTTTGAATTACTCCTTCTGCTCCACTTCGCTGACTTGTGCGGCTTTTTTCTCTTTTTTCTCGAGATCTTCCCTTCTGAAGGTCTGCCAGCGAATGATCTGTGGCGTGACACGGTAAAACTCTTCGAGCGAGTTCACCTTAGCAGGGTCCGCCGTGAAGATCACAACGGTGTAGTCACCTTCGGTCTGGTGCGCGATGGGGTATGCGAGTTTTCTCAAGCCCCATCTGTTCACGTCTCTGATCTGCCCGTTCAAGCGCTCTGTGATGACACCTTTGACCTTTTCGACGAGTTCTTCGCGTTCCTGCTCGCTCAATCGTGGATCGATGATGAACATCGTCTCGTAGATCCGCATTCACTTACCTCCTCCCTCGGCCTTTTTGGTCTTGCCTGACGGCAAGACGGGAGTGTTCCCACCATAATTTACCACACATCTCCCACGGCTGGACATTATACACGAAGATATGTTAAATGCTCATGAAGCTTTGGAGTACCTGGTGCTCTTTTGAGATGCCACGTTCCCGTACGGAAACAACCAGGCCTGATCGTGGCTGTTGCTTGTTTGTTGAAAAAAAGAAAACGAATCATACGCCGAACGAAAAATCGTTTACGTTGAAAAGGGTGATAATGTGGTTGAAGAAAAATTCGGAGGTGGTTCGTACGAAAGTTGGGTTAGCCTACAACGTTCAGCGTGGTGTGAGGCCGGATGTGGAGGACTGGGAGGCAGAGTACGACTCGATGGAAGTCGTGATGGACATCAAGCAATCCATCGAGAGTGGAGGACACGAGGTCGTTTTGATGGAGGCCATCCCTGAGAAGTTCATTCCGACGCTGCTGACCGAAAAGGTTGATATCGTCTACAACTTTGCGGAAGGTACGTTCGGTAGAGCCAGAGAAGCCCAGGTCCCAGCAATACTCAGCTTCTACGGAATACCTTACACTGGTTCGGACGCCACCACGCTCGCCGTGTGCCTCGACAAGGCGCTGACAAAACAGGTGCTCCTCAGCAAAGACATACGCACACCCAGATTCCAGGTGATACGATCGCTCGATGAAAAGTTGAGAAAGAACATGAGGTTTCCACTCATTCTGAAGTTGAATGCCGAAGGTTCTTCGAAGGGTATTTCTGACACCGGATTGGTTCACGATATGGTCGAGTACAGGAGGGAACTCGAAAGGCTGTTTGAGACGTACAACGAACCCGTACTCGTCGAAGAGTACATAAGAGGCAGGGAATTCACCATCGGAGTGCTTCAGGAAGGGAACAAGTACAAAGTTTTGCCCATCATGGAGATCCACTTCAAGCACGGAAAAGAGTTTTACAGCTACAAAGTCAAGAAGAATTCGGATTACTATGTGGACTACACCTGCCCAGCGAAGATAGATCCTGCCCTCGAAAGGAAGCTCACGAACATGGCCATCAAGATATGCAAGAGTCTCGACATAAAAGATGTTGCGAGGATAGATCTGAGAGTTTCCCAAGAAGATGGTAATCCTTACTTCCTCGAGATCAACCCGCTTCCTGGTATGGTACGAGGCTTCTCCGATCTGCCCAGGATCGCCGAGACAGCCGGTTACACGTACGAAGAGCTGGTACTTCACATACTCGAAAACGCGATGCAGCGGTACGGACTCAAGACACCCATCCACGCGTGATGGGGGTGGAAGATTTGGAATTGAGCAACGTGAAGAAGATAGCGATCGTGGGAGCAAGCGAGGATAGAAGAAAATACGGCAACAAGATAGTTCGAGATCTCCTCTCGAAAGGTTTTGAAGTGTATCCAGTCAATCTTCGATCTGAGACGATCGAAGGTATAAGGTGCTACAGGGACGTCGAAGAGCTCCCGAAAGACATCGATCTGATAGTGTTCGTTGTACCACCAGAGATCGGGATCCAGGTCGCGGAGAAGGCGATAAAGATGGGGTTCAAGCGTCTCTGGTTTCAACCCGGTGCTGGTTCCAAGCAGATAGAGGACCTCGTGAAGAACAACGGTGTCGAATATTCAATAGGCCGGTGCATAATGATCGAAACGAGTTATCGAAACGTCTGATTGAAGGCTTTTGTGCCGGACGGTGCACCGTTCGACTTCAAACCGTTACCGTTTTGTAATGCCTTATCTCCGTATCTAATAAGTGGAGCGCTCCAGAAGACGGTTTGACCCATCAGGCGGTAGGGTCTTAGCTTGGCCTTTGCCTGGTGCGTTGTCTTTCTGGTTGCGCTCCTTCTCGAGTCGAAAAGATAAAAAAATAAGGATTAAGAGTACCAGCACCGAGTGATTGAGGAGTGTCGCGCGGAGATAGAATCTCCTGTTCGTTCAAAAAGCGAATCAGAATTTTCCGGATCAGGAACGCTGAATATGGAAAGGTTGAGCCCCAGAGATGGGGCTTTTTTATTTTTGATTTTGCCACGTGGCGTCTGGTATAATTTTGGTGTGCCAAATCTGTGTGGGGAGGTAAGAGTATGAAAGGCCGTGTGCTGGTGGCACTCCTTGTTTTACTCACTGTGGTTTCTCTCTTTGCCGAGAAGTTCCCGAGCAAACCCATCACCTACGTCATCTGTTTCGCACCCGGCGGAGAGTCAGACATAACAGCGCGTCTGCAACAGCCTTATCTGGAGAAGATCCTGGGAGTTCCGATCGTCATAACGTACAAAGAGGGCGGTGGAGGAGCTGTAGGCTGGACCGAACTCGTCACCCGCGCCAAACCTGATGGTTACACGATCTACGGTACAAACTTGCCTCATACGATTCTTCAGCCGCTGCAGGGTGGTGTTGGGTACAAGACCGAGCAGATAAACAACATCTATTTCTTCCAGTCCACTCCGTGTGTACTCGCTGTCAGCGCCGACAGTCCTATAAAGACGTTCCAGGATTTTGTCGAGTACGCCAAGAAGAAAGGTATCGTTACCCTGGGCGGGAGCGGTCAACCGTCTGCAAACAGTTTTGCGACCGTGAGGCTCGCCAAACTCACGGGTTTGAACATCACGTACGTGCCGTTCTCGGGTTCCGGCACGACCGTGCCGGCACTCCTTGGAGGGCACGTCGATGGTTTGATGACCTACACGACCATGGCGGTGCAATACAAAGACAAGATGAGGGTCATCGCGGTGGCCACCGAAGAGAGGATTCCGCTCTTTCCAGATGTGCCGACGTTCAGAGAACTTGGAATCGATCTGGTTGAGAAAGCGTACAGGGGAGTCGCCGTGCCTCCAGGAACCCCTGAAGATGTCAAAAGGGTGCTTGAAGAAGCTTTCAGGCAGGTCAACAACAATCCAGAATTCGTGGCGAAGATGCAGGAGATGGGATTCGTCATAGAGAACTACGACGAGGCAGCGGCGGCCAAGCTCGTCGCGGAATTGATACCTTACTACAAGCAACTCTGGGAAGAGACCCAGGGCAAATGAAGATTCCCTCCCGCACCCGTGTTGGGTGCGGGTTTTTGAAAGGGGGAAAAGACCTTGGCTGGCCTTCAATATCTTGCCTACGGTTTTGCACATTTTTTCGTCTTTAAGACCGTTCTGCTGATGCTGGGTGGGGTATGCGTAGGCTTGGTCATCGGGGCTCTTCCGGGCTTGAGTGCAACGATGGGTGTGGCACTGTTTCTTCCCGTCACTTACTGGCTTTCGCCGTCTGAGAGTCTGGTGTTCTTGGGATCTCTCTACATGGCGGCGATCTACGGTGGTTCTTTTTCGGCGATTCTGTTGAGAACCCCAGGAACTCCTTCCAACATAGGAACAACGTTCGATGGTTATCCCATGGCCAAACAGGGTAGAGGCTGGGAAGCCATCCTGACTGCGACTTTTTCTTCTCTGTACGGTGGATTGTTCGGTTTGATCATGTTTCTCATCTTTGCTCCCATGCTCGCGCGGGTAGCATTGAAATTTGGTCCTCCTGAATACTTCTGGCTCGGTATATTCGGTCTGACGGTGATATCTTCACTCTCGCGAGGGAACACTCTGAAGGGCTTCATAGGTGGTTTGATCGGAGTTCTGTTGAGTACCGTAGGCGTCGCGCCCGTTGGAGGGAACGTGCGTTTCACCTTCAACATCCCCGAACTCATCGGTGGAGTTGGGTTGATACCAGCGCTGGTGGGACTGTTCTGCATACCTGAAGTCATCGACATGGTCCTGAACAGATCAAAGAAGCAGCTGTACCAGGAAGCGAAGGTGCAGAAAGGAATAATCTGGAAAACGTTCGTCAGCGTGATGAAGAAGCAGGTGGATCTCTTGAGGGCTTCAATTATTGGTTTCATCATAGGCGTGTTGCCGGGCGCCGGTGGTAACATCGCGAACCTGGTGGCCTACAGTGAGGCTGTCAGGGCTTCGAAACATCCGGAGAAGTTTGGAACGGGTATCCCTGAAGGTGTGATAGCCACGGAGACCTCGAACAACGCGGTGGTTGGAGGAGGTTTCGTTCCACTCATGACGCTCGGTGTTCCTGGTACACCCGTGGACGCGATTCTCTATGGCGCTTTACTCATGCAGGGTCTAAGACCTGGTGCAGAGCTTTTCACAAGAAGAGCCGATGTGGTCTACACCTTCATAGCTGGAGTCATTGTGGCAACTTTCGTTATGGTCCCGATTGGTCTGGCTTTCGGTAGAGCGATGGCGAAGTTCATCACCAAAATTCCGCTGAGCTTGCTGGCTCCGACGGTACTCTTCCTGACGATGGTGGGTTCCTACTGCGTGAGTAACAACATATCTGATGTGTACATGATGCTCATACTCGGAGTGTTGGGTTTCGTTTTGAGAAAACTCGGTTTCGAAGCTGGGCCCATAACGTTGGGTTTGATACTCGGTCCCATCATCGAAACGGGACTCGTTCAAGGATTGCTGATAGGAAGAAAACTCGCGCAACCTTGGTTGATCTTCTTCGCCAGGCCTCTGTGCTGGGTGTTCATAGTACTTTCCGTGTTCTTTTTGTTCTGGCCTGTCATTATGAGGAAGCGCATGATCGTCTCCGGTGGTGATCAGAGATGATGGTCGATGTCGCAACCGCCACGGTGATTTTGATTCTGAGTGCGGTTCTTTTCAACCAGACAAGGAATTACAACTACCTGTCCGCCGTGTTTCCACGTTTTGTTCTGGGACTGTTGATGATCCTCTCCATCGTTCTGCTCATCAGGGCGATACTGCTGTTCAGGAAGCGTGAACGGACCGAGTCGAATTTCATTCCTTTGAAGGATCTCTTCTATGTTGCTCTCACGATCGTTCTGAGCTTTTTGTGGGTTTATGTGATGGATTGGGTACTCGGTTTTCTGCTGGGCAGCATCGTTTTTGGCATCGTGATTTTTGCGATCCTGGCTGGGAAGAGTTTGAAGCTGAGAGAATTCTTGCTGTTCTCCCTCGGCTATTCGGCGATCGTTTTCGTCTTCTGGTACTCGCTCGGGAAACTTCTGCGTGTGCCACTACCCAGAGGACTCTTCTAACGGAGGTGTAGAGAATGGATCAAAACAGGAACGTGGAAGAACTTCTGAAGAAGGCCCAAAAGCCGTCCGAAGAGGCTTTGAAATTGCATCCCTTTTACAGAGGCAAGATTCAAACGGCACCGAAGGTGCCTGTCAGATCGTACGATGATTTCGCGATCTGGTACACCCCAGGAGTGGCGAGGGTGTGTCAAGAGATCGTGAAGGATCCTTCGAAGGTTTACGAGTACACGAACAAAGAGAACACCATCGCCATTGTCACCGACGGAACGAGGATTCTCGGACTTGGAGACATCGGGCCTGAGGCAGGTCTGCCCGTCATGGAGGGCAAAGCGTTGCTCTTCAAATACCTCGGTGGCGTAGACGCCATACCTCTGTGCGTCGGTACGAAAAACATCGATGAGATCGTTCAGTTCTGCAAATGGTTGTCACCGAGCATATCAGGGATAAATCTGGAAGACATCGAAAAGCCCAAATGTTTCGAGTTGCTCGAAAGACTTCAGGAAGAACTCTCCATCCCGGTGTTCCACGACGATCAACAGGGGACTGCGACGATCACCCTTGCAGGACTGATCAACGCGCTGAGGATCGTTGGAAAGAAGATGAACGAAGTGAGGATCACTCTTATAGGTGCGGGCAGTGCGAACTACGCGTTCGCAAGGCTTCTGGAAAAGATGGGCGTGGATCTGGGTAACGTGATCGTCGTCGATTCGAAGGGAATAATAACGAAAGATCGTGCACAACAGCTCGATCCCACCACGAGCCGTATGTGGATCAAAACCAACGCGCGCAACGTCACCGGGGGCATAGAAGAATCGCTGGTGGGAGCAGATGTCTGTATCGCTTATTCGAAGAGCGGTCCTGGTGTGATCAAGCCCGAATGGGTGAAGAAGATGAACAGAGATGCGATCGTCTTCGCCGGGGCGAATCCTGTGCCCGAGATCTGGCCGTGGGAGGCGAAAGAGGCGGGAGCCAGGATCGTTGCGACGGGTCGCAGCGATTTTCCCAACCAGGTGAACAACTCACTCGGGTTCCCCGCGATCTTCAGAGGTGTGCTGGACGTGCGCGCCACGAAGGTGACCGATGAGATGTGCATCGCTGCGGCTCAGGCGATAGCCGATTTTGCTTACAGGAAAGGTATCCATGAGGAATACATCGTGCCCACGATGGAGGAAGAGGAAGTTTACGTCGAAGAAGCCTTCGCGGTGGCCAAAAAAGCGATCGAACAGGGTGTGGCGAGGAACCCACTCCCGGACGATGAACTGCTCAGAAAGATAAGGGAAAGGATCGACATGGGCAGGCAGATGGAAAAGGTATTGGTCCGCTCGGGACTGGTAAAACTCCCGTGAGGTGATCTGCGATGGACGCCATAGCCTTTTCGAAGAGGGACAACGTCGCCACGGCGATAAAGGATCTGAAGAAGGGGCAGACAGTGACGGTGATGCTTGGAGAAGAAAAGATCGTCGTTGAACTTTTGGAGGACGTACCGTTCGGTCACAAGTTCGCACTGGTCGATATCCCGCAGAGCGCCCAGATCTTTAAGTACGGTGAACCGATAGGTATCGCGACCAGGGATATAAGGAAGGGCGAGTACGTCCACGTGCACAACGTGGCGGGGCAACGCGGTGTGAGGGGGCATCGATCGTGAAAGTGAAGGGTTTTCTGAGACCGGATGGAAAGGTCGGATTTCGAAACCACTTTCTCGTGATTCCAACGGTGATCTGCGCGACGAAAACCGCGGAAGAAATTGCGAGCAATTTTCCAAACGTGGTTTATCTTCACAACCAGCACGGCTGTAACCACATGAAAGACGATGAGAGGAAAGTGGTCAACGTTTTGAAAGGAATGGCCCTGAACCCCAACGTGGCGGGTGTTCTGTTCGTGGGACTGGGTTGTGAAACGGTCCCCACAAGGCAGATCTTTGAGTCGGTACGTGAATCCGGTAAGCCTGCCGAGTGCTTGATCATACAGGAAGAAGGTGGCACACTCAGAACGATCGAGAAAGGTGTAAGGACGTTGCAGAAGATGATGGAAGAGTACGAGACCAAGCAGGTGGAAGTCGATCTTTCCGCAGTGACGGTTGCCATCGAATGTGGAGGATCAGACACGACGTCCGGCATCGCTTCGAATCCGGTGGTCGGGTACGTGGCGGACAGGCTCGTTGATATGGGAGCGACCGTGGTGTTTTCAGAGACAACCGAGATCATCGGCGCCGAGCACATACTCGCCAGACGCGCCGTCAACGAGGAAGTGGCGAAGAAGTTACTCGAGCTGGTGAGCAGGTGTGAGAAAAATGCGCTCGCGGGCGGTGAAGACATACGCGGTGTTAACCCAACGCCCGGGAACATTCGTGGTGGGTTGACAACGCTGGAAGAAAAATCTCTCGGAGCCATCTACAAAGCTGGTACGAGACCGATCAAAGGTGTACTCGAATACGCTGAATCTATCCCTGCTGGTGGATTGTATTTCATGGACAGCCCCGGCCACGACGTCGAATCTATCACGGGCATGGTGGCTGGTGGGGCACAGATCGTGCTCTTCACAACGGGCCGTGGTACACCGACGGGCTGTCCGATCGCACCGGTGATAAAGATCACTGCGAACGCGAGGACCTACAGTAGAATGAGTGACAACATAGATGTGGACGTGAGCGACGTGCTCGAGGGAAAGCTCACCATACAGCAGGCTGGGGAAAGATTGTTCGCGAAGTTGATCGAGGTGCTGAACGGCAAGCTCACAAAGAGCGAGATGCTTAAGCACCATGAGTTCGGAATTTACCTGACTCAACCGACTCTGTGATGCGATCGGTCCGCGCTCGCACGAATGGGGTGTTACAGGATGAAAGTCTCTCTGAAGTACGGTGAAAAACAGTTACAGATCGAGGTTCCGGACCATACGGAAATACTCGCACCAAGGAGCGAACTTCCCAAAGTTGAAGATCCCTCCGGTGAGATTCTCAGGGCCCTGGAAAATCCCATCGGCAGTCCGACGCTGAGCGAGATCGTTCGTCAGGTCAGGCCCAGAAAGGTCGCGATACTGGTCAGTGACCTCACCAGACCGAGTCCTTCACACATCATAGTTCCGCCGATCCTCGAAGAGCTCAAAAGGTCGGGTGTAAGGTCCGATCAGATAAGGATCGTTTTTGGCCTCGGCTTTCACAGGAAGATGAGCGAAGACGAGATGAGGAAAGCCGTTGGAAATGAAGTTTTTGAGCAGTACGAATGCTTGAACCATGACGTAAACGAGTGTAGCTACATAGGAGAAACGAGTCGGGGTACACCTGTGGAAGTTTTCAAACCCGTGCTGGAATCTGACCTCATCATCGCGACGGGGAACCTCGAACTGCACTGGTTCGTCGGTTACAGCGGAGGCTACAAGGCGCTCCTGCCCGGTGTGTGCAGCAAGAGGAGCATCGAGAAGAATCACTCACTCATGCTGCTGGAAGATGCCATGGCTGGAAACGTGAACAGTCCCGTGAGACTTGACATAGAAGAGGCTGGATCCATGACGAACGTGAAATTCATCGTGAACGTCGTTTTGAACAGCAAGAAAGAGATCGTGAAAGCCGTGGCAGGGCATCCGATAGCCGCCCACCGCGAAGGCGTCAAATACATAGACCAGATGTACAAGGTGCCCATCAGAAAGAAATACGACGTGGTGATCGCATCACCCGGTGGATTCCCGAAGGACATAAACCTTTACCAGGCACAAAAAGGGCTGGACAACGCGTCACACGCGGTGAAAGAGAACGGAACCATCGTGCTGATCGCTGAGTGCAGGGAAGGTTTTGGTGAAAAAACTTTCGAAGAGTGGATGAGGAAGGCCGCAAATCCTGATGAGCCGTTGCAGTGGATAAAAACGAACTTCGTGCTGGGTGGTCACAAAGCTGTTGGATTCTGCAAGGTTCTCAAGAAGGCCAGCATTTTCCTTTGCTCGAACATGGAAGAAGAGGTTGTGAAGGAGATATTCATGACACCTTTCAGTGACCCACAGCGAGCGATAGACGCAGCGATCGAGAGGTACGGAAGGTCTGCAGACGTTCTGCTCATGCCTTACGCGAACTCCACGTTACCCGTCATCGTATAAGCCTCACTTCGGCAGCGTGAGGACGAACTTGTTCAGTCTTTCTTCGCACACGTATTGGACCTGGGCCCTGTGCAGGTCGGCTATGGCCTTGACCACGGCCAGGCCCAGGCCCAGCCCTTCGTTCTTCGCGTTGCCCGCTCTGAAAAACTTGAGAAAGATCTTGTCACGGTCCTGTTCTGGGATGGGTTCACCGTAGTTGCACACTTCGATACGCACACGGTCCTTCTCTTCTTCAACGTGCAGTATCACCGGTTTTTCAGGATCGGAGTATTTGCACGCGTTGTCCAGCAGATTCGCCAGAGCGTGCACAAGAAGCGGGCCAACGCACCTGATCTTTATTTCCTGAACTGGATCGATGACGATCTCCCTGCTGTATCTGTGGATCACCTGATCTATGCTTTCCAGTATCAGACTGGACAGATCCTCTTCTTCGAAACTCTTGGTTGTCGTGTGCTGTGCCCTCGCGATGAGCAGAAGTTGCGAGGTTATCTCAACCATCCTGTCGATGTTGCGCTTGACTTTTTCTATCTCAATCCTCACGGTATCTTGAAGGTCTTCTTTCAGGAGCACCTCGAGCACACTCTTGGCACTGGCAAGTGGGTTTCTCAGCTGATGCGATATCGTCGTTGCGAAGTCTCTGAGCTCTTCCATGGTCCTGTCGAGTCGGTCTATGGCTTCGTTCAACTGAGTTTGCAGTATCTTGGCTTCTTCGCTCGTGGGTTCTATCTGAATTCTTCTCTGAACGCCTCGAGAAACGAGCTGCATCTGCTCGCCGATCATCTCGATCGGTCTTGTGAGCTTGCGGGTGAGCCTTCGACCGAAGAAGAGCACGACGAAGATGAAGGGCACCAAGATCGCTGTCAGGATCAACGAGAGTGAGGCCAGCAGTGTGAGATGGTCCTTCAAGTTGCGAGTGACCACAACGTCGAAGTCTGCCGTGGTCAATTTCAAATAGCGACTGGAACGTACCGTGTGGAAACCATCGACTTTCGGTACTTCGAAGTCGTCCGGCAGGTTGTAACTCGCTATCGTTTTTCCTTCTTCTGTGACGTAGAAGGCGTAGTTCTTTTTGCCGAATATCGCAACGGGTTGTCCTTCGGGTTTTTCGAGGAATCTCAGCAGATCGTTCGTGAAAACTAACATTTCCTGGTCAATTCTTTTCATCGTGAGGCTGTGGAACAAAAAGACGAGCACCGCGGACATGACGATCATGGAAACGACGAATATGGAAAGGTAATACTTCTCTATGGCATGCCTCAGCGTTGGCACGCTCACGCCTCCACCTTGAGCCTGTAACCGATGCCTGGAACAGTTTCGAGGTATCTGTCGTATCCGAAGGGCTTCAGCTTACTCCTCAAGTAGAGCACGTAAACGTCGACGACGTTGCTCCTGGTTTCCTTTTCGTTACCCCAGACGCGTTCGAGGATCTCCTCCCGGCTGAAAACGATGTTGGGATCGCGCATGAAAAGTTCCAGAAGGTCGAACTCTCTCTTGCTCAACCTCAGCTCCACACCTTTGATCGCGACTTTTCGAGTTTTCGAGTTCAGTTCCATCTCTTTGAACTTCAGAACTTCGCCCCTGAGAAGATGACTCCGCCTGATCAGGCTCTGAACGCGCGCGAGCAACTCCCTGAAATCGAACGGCTTGGTCAGATAGTCGTCGGCCCCGTTTCTCAAACCTGTTATCTTGTCGTCCACCGAATCGAGTGCGGTCAGCATCAGCACGGGGGTGTGGATGTTGCTGTCTCTCAACGTTCTCACGAACTCGAAACCATCCACGCCAGGCAGCAGCACATCGAGAACGATGCAATCGTAACTCTCAGTCAACGCCATGTCGAGCCCCGTATCGCCATCGAACGCCAGTTCAACGGAATAACCCTCTTTTTCGAGCCCTCTCTTTATGGAATTCGCCAGATCTTCGTTGTCCTCAACGACGAGGATCTTCACTACCTTCCCCCCGTTATTGCTGTCTTTTCAGCATCTCTTGTTGAACTTTCTTGAAAACGTCCTGCGTCGACTCGATCTTCAAAATTGCGGGAGTCTTCATGCTCACTGTGGCGAGGTTTTTGTTGTTTCCGACCAGCCAGCTGTCCGTCTGGTAAACACCGAACAGCACGTTTTTTCCTATGGACATAACGGCGAGCGATATCGCTTCCCTCAAGCCCACTGCGTAGGCGAAGAATCTGGTCTCGAGCGGTTTTTTCCAGAGTATTTTCGCTTCTTCCACTGAGATTCCATATTCGTGATTGAACGTGAGAACGACCCAGACAATTTTCTTGTCCACCTGGGCTAAGTAAGCCGCGACGACGTCTTTCTCGTTCGTCAAGTTGATCGCGTCGAGGATGGTGAGTTTCAACTGCGAGAAGTTCACCGTTTCGTACAGCTGTGCGTTGAGTACCACCTTCTCCAAAAGGTTTTCACCGAAAATGAAGATCGAAAGCAACAGCGAGCAGATCAAAAGGATTTTCCTCATTCCATCACCAAAACATCTTATCAACTCGTGGATTAGAAAACCATTAGAACGATCCTCGATCCTATTCTACCCTATATGGCTACCTGTGGTGTATAATAAAAGAGGAATCAAAAGTGAATAGTTTCACCTGGGGAGCTCCTAATCCGGGGCTGAGAGGAGGACGGAAGTCCTCGACCCATTGAACCTGATCCGGGTAATGCCGGCGCAGGGAGAGTGAAATATCTCAACCCGTCGGCGACGGGTTTTTGTTTTGGGAGGTGTTGCCATGATCACATGTTCGATCAGGTTCTTACCGTTGAAGGCTCAGAGCAAGGACGAGATCTACAAACTCGTGGACGAAGCGATCAACGTCATCGCCAGCAGCGGCTTGAAGTACCTCGTGGGACCTTCAGAAACGACGGTGGAAGGAGAATTTTCCCAGCTCCTCAGGCTCATCGAAGAGATCCACAGGAAGATGACGCCGCTTTGTGAACGGTACGTTCTCGAAGTTGTCTTCGATTGTGCGAGGAACGGTGTGAGCATCGATGAAAAGATCGAAAAGTATCGTTGAGATCGTTTCTGTGGCCATCGTCGTGCTGCTGTGGCAGTTCGTTCCCGTGCCCACGTACCTTTTGCCGAAACCGTCGCAGATCCTGACCGAACTCATCAGAGGTAAGGATGTCATCCTGAGGCACACCCTCGTCACGCTTTATGAAGCGACACTTGGTTATGTACTCGCGCTGGTTCTGGGTGTTGCGATCGCATCGGTCATGTTCCTTCTCAGGAACGTTGCCAGGGCCCTTCTTCCCATCATCGTGTTCACCCAGACCATTCCCATCACGGTCGTTGCACCGATCGTAGCCATCTGGTTCGGCTTCGGAATCGGTACGAAAATCGGAACGGTGGCGTTCCTGTGCTTCTTCCCCATCGTGATGAACACCTACGAGGGCTTCAAAACTGTGGACAGAGAGAAACTGGAGTTTCTCAAAGCGCACGGTGCGAAATGGCATCACAAACTCAGATACCTCTATCTGCCCCACACGGTGCCTTACACGCTCGCGGGTATGAAGGTCGCCATCACTTACTCTCTGACCGCCGCGGTCATCGCCGAGTGGATGGGGGCTCAGGCTGGGCTCGGCATCTACATCATAAGGGCGCTGAATTCGTTCAGAGTGGATAGAGTCTTCACCGCGGTCTTCATCATCGTCATGTTCACACTCGCGCTTTTCTACACGCTTCAGTTCCTTCAAAGAAAACTCTTCCCGTGGGCTACAAGGCTTGAGGGAGGTGGTTGAAGTGAGAAAGTTCTGGCTTGCTCTCATCCTGTTCTGCACACTCGCCTTTGCTCAGCAGGTCGTTGTCGTGCTGGACTGGTATCCTAACACTAACCACACGGGTCTCTACGTGGCGCTCGAGAAAGGCTTCTTCGCGGAGGAAGGATTGAGCGTGTCCATAGTTGAACCGGCGAAGATGAGCGCCGAACAGATGGTGGCGAGCGGCAACGCACACTTCGGAGTGAGCTTTCAGGAGTTCGTCACCTACGCCCGTGCCGAGGGCCTTCCTGTGGTCTCCATCGCCGCGGTGATCCAGCACAACACGAGTGGATTCGCCTGGCTCAAAGCTTCAGGCATCTCCTCACCAAAAGATTGGGAAGGAAAGACGTACGGTGCGTGGGGTACGGAGATCGAGGAAGTCATGCTGAGAACGATCGCCAGAAAGTACGGTGTCGACTGGTCGAAGATCAAGATGCAGACTGTTGGACAGCTCGACTTCGTGACGAGTTTGAGGCAGAGAGTCTTCGACTTTCAGTGGGTCTTCTACGGCTGGGAAGTGATAGCAGCGAAACTCGCGGGACTGGATGTGGAATTTTTAGCCTTGAAAGACATAGACGAAGTTTTCGATTACTACACGCCCGTCCTCATCACCAGCGAGAAGTTGATCCAGCAATCGCCCGAGCTGGTGAGAAAGTTTTTGAGAGCGGTGAGCAGGGGTTACGCTTACGCGAAGAACAACCCTGAAGAGTCCGCAAGGATACTGCTCAAGTACGCACCGGAGCTGGATGAGAAACTGGTCATCGAGTCTCAGAAATATCTGTCTACGAAGTACTGGGAAGATTCACCAAAGTGGGGCTGGCAGGACGAAAAAGTGTGGAGGAGGTTCTACGAGTGGATGAGAGAAAACAACCTGGTGCCAGAGATTCAGATAGAAAAAGCGTTCACGAACGAATTTTTGCCCTGAAGGTGAAAGATCTCAGCGTATCGTACGATGAACTTCTGGTCATAGACGGTGTGGATCTGCAGGTCGAGTACGGCGAGACCGTGGCCGTGCTCGGCCCTTCTGGATGCGGTAAAACTACGTTGCTGAAGGCCCTTTTGAATCTCGTACCCTACAGTGGTGAAGTGGTTCTGAACGTCGACAAGGTTGGTTACATGCCCCAGCGCGACACGCTGTTCGAATGGATGAACTGCCTCGACAACGTTGCCCTGCCACTTTTTCTGAACGGTACGAACAGGCAGCAGGCCAGAAGGATGGCGATGGAATATTTGAAAAAAGTCCAGCTCGAAGAGTGGGCCCTGAGATCGGTTCACGAGCTTTCAGGTGGTATGAGGCAGAGAGTTTCACTCGCGCGCGCACTGGTCACGGGGGCGAAGTTCTTGCTGATGGATGAACCTTTCAGCTCCGTCGACGCCCAGACGCGGAGGAGTCTGCAGCTGCTTTTTTCCGACCTGGTGGTTAGAGAGGGTATCACCGTGCTGCTGGTGACGCACAGCGTGGAAGAAGCCGTCTTTCTCGCAGACAGAATCGTGTTGCTCTCTCAAAGGCCCGCGAAGGTAAGGAAGATCTTCAGCGTGGAACTGAAAAAACCGAGGACCATAGAGGTCCTCGCCGATCCTTTCTATCAGGAGTTGGTTTCACGCATCTACCAGGAGATTTTCTCAAGCCCGGTTCGATCTTCCCAAAAACAGCTCTAAAAGCATCGGGACGACGAAGAGTGTGAAGAGTGTCGTCACGCTCAGGCCGAACACGATCGTCCACGCGATGGGCGATTCGAGTTCCGATCCTTCGGCTCTGCTCAGAGCGACTGGTATCAGTGCGAGGATCGTGGTGAGGCTGGTCATCAAGATGGGTCTGAGCCTGAGCGAAGCCGCTTCTGTCAGAATGGATCTGAACGATGCTTCTTTAGAGCTTCTCATCCTCTGGAGTACGAAGCTCGCCATGACGATCGCGTTGTTCACAACGGTGCCAACGAGCGTCAGAGTCCCAACGAGCACGGGTAAGTTCAATTCGTAATTGAAGATGAGCATCACGAGAGCCAGCGCGATCAGAACCACTGGGACGGATGTGAATATGACCAGAGGAACTGTGAGGGATTCAAACTGCGCCGCCAAGAGCATGTAGACGAGTATCGCGGCGACCACGATGATCGTTCTGAACTCTGAGAAAAGCGTGTCCATCGAATTCTTCTGTCCTGAAAGCTCGTGATCGACCTTCAATCCCAGTTCGCTCACAGTTTCTTCCACGATCTTCGTCAATCTCGAAACGGGCAAATCCGTCTTCGTCACGTCGACGTAGACCACGCGTTCGCCGTCCAGGTGTGAGATGGACATCAAAGTCTCTCTCTTTCCAACGTTCGCTACCAGCTCGAGTGGCACGCGTTGACCTACAGTGCTTTTGAACGTTACGTTCTCTACATCTTGAACTGTTCTGATCTGCGATGTTGTGACGTAAACTGGCAGGTTACCTTCCTGAGTCGAAACGACGCCGATGGCCTGTCCCACGGTGCGCCTCTGAAATTCCATCAGTATCTGACCTGGCAGCAAGCTGGAAAAGATCGACCTGTTTCGATCTATCTGCACCAGCATCGTTTCCAGAGTGGCTTTGCCACGGATTGCGATCTGTCCAACGTTTTTCTGTTTCAGCGCCTCACTCAATCTCTCGGCTTCGCTCAGCAAGTCGTTGATATCTTTCCCTTTGAGCACGACGGTCAAAGGATATCCGAACAACTCAGACATGATGTCGGATTCACCAACGCTCAGAGTGGCATCTTCAAGTTCCAGTTTCGAAAGTTCTTCCAGCAACAGCTGCTTGTTCTTCACGTATTCGGACCTTTTACCTCTGAACCAGACGTACAGTGTGGCTTTGTCCTCACTCGCTCCTCCAACGATCTGTGACAGTTCACTCGTCACACCCACTTCGCAATAGACGCTCTCGATGCCGAACTTCTCCTTTTTGTCCAGAATGAACTTCTCCAATCTGGAAGCGGTCTGAGATGTTTTCTCGTAACCGGCCTGTTCTTTCATCTTCAGCGTGATCGTGAGCGTGTTCGACTCGAACTTGGGGGTGAAACTTCTGGGTTTGTTCAACACGATGAAGACGCTGATGATCAGCGAGAGAAGGACAATCGCGAGCACGAGATATTTCTTATCGAGCGATTTTTCCAGAGCTTTTCTGTAACTGTCTCTGAACCTTTCATAGACTCCGATCCTTTTCGACATTATCCATCTGGAACCTGCGGGTACGAGCACACTGGCCACCGCGAGCGAGGCTCCGAGCGAGAGAGAAAGCGTGGCGGCGAAGTACTTGAACATCGTGGCAGCGAAGCTCTCCGTGAAGAGGAGCGGTACGAAGACTATAACTGTCGTTGCGGTTGAAGCGAAGATCGCACCGAAAACTTCCCTCGTTCCCACGGCGGCGGCATCCAGATAGTCGAGTCCTTCACTCTTGTGTCTGAAGATGTTTTCGAACACCACGATCGCGTTGTCGACGAGCATGCCCACCGCCATCGTGAGACCACCGAGCGTCAAAAGATCGAAGTTCAATCTGAAGAAATACATGAGCACGATGGCAACGACGAGCGAAACGGGAATACTGAAAGACACTATCATCGTGCTGAAGACGTTCGGCACGAACAGTGCGACCACTAACGATGCACACAGCAAACCTAAAAGAAGGTTCTTCAGCAGGTTGTCCACGGCCCTCTGCGTGTAGAGAGATTGATCGATCAAGGGTGTGTAGCTGATACCGAGTTCCTTCAGAAGCTTCTTGACCTGTCTCACACTCTCCACGGTGTTCGCACCGGATCTTTTCCTGATCGCCACAACGTTCGTCGCACGCCCGTTGACCCTGACCAATCCCCTGACCTCTTCCTCAACGATCTCGATCGAAGCGACCTGCCCCAGCCTGATCGGCACCAAAAGTTTTGGAAGCTGGCCGTTCATGAGTCCCTGGTAGGTGAGTCCCCTGAATCCAACGACTGCGTTCTTCAGATCATCCAAACTTTTGAAACGTGCGTCCACCGTGATGGGATAAACGTTACCGTTCTCGTCTTTCACCTGACCCATGGGATAGATCGCGTTGCCTGAAAGGAACATCTCCATGAGTGAGAGATCCAGGCCGAACTGTTCCACTTTCTCTGGATCGAGCCTCACGACAACACGTTTGTTCGGTCTACCGAGAACTTCGACCCCCGCCACGTCTGGCAGTCTCTTTATCCGATCGATGAAACTGTCGACATCGTGTTCCGTCGAGAACACGAACACGGGCAGCAGCGAGGGATCGAACTCCACAACGGAAGGTTTCACTCCTTCTGGAAGGTTCGCCTGCGCGAGGCTCAGATACCTTTCGAGCCGGGACGAGGCGGAGAGCACATCCACGCCCCACTCGTACTCTATGAGGATGAAGGATAGACCGGGTTGAGAAACGGAAGTGAACCTCTTCACACCAGGAACTGTGGCGATGATGCGTTCCAGCGGTTCGGTGACGAGCTGTTCGACTTCTTCGGTGCCCGCACCCATGTACGTGGCGAAAACGGCAGCGTAGGGATATTCGATGTTCGGAATCAGTTCGAGTTGAAGCTTTCGGAGGGCTATCACACCGAGAGAAGCGATGGCAACGAGGAGCATGAACACCGCAACAGGTCTTCTTGCAGCCTGCCTTGCCACGTTCATTTTTGATGTTCACCTCCGAACTCTATTTCAACCTCCCACCGCACATCTCCACGATCATCCTCGCCCACAGCTCGTTCAGATCGATCAGCTTCACCCTCTCACTGCACGCAACCACGGGAAGCTCGGTGCACGCCAAAAGTACGTACCCATCGAGGTGTGGTTCAACCTCTTCGAGCCAGATCCGTTTTGCCTGTTGCAGCTTTCCAGCCTTCACTGAATAGATCACGTTCATCACGGAATCCTGCACGGAAGGATCTGGAACCTTCAGATCGAACCCTAATTCTTTCGCTGCCCTCTGGTACACTCCGCTCGCGATCAGCCCCTTGGTCCCCGTGAGCCATGCGCCTTTGATTCCAATCTCCATCAATTTCTCCAGCGCCAGCTTTGGAAGGTTCAGGATCGGGATGTCGACCTGCGCCTGGACCTTCTCCAGGAAGGCGTGCGCGGTGTTGCACACGAAGAGTGCGAAGTCCGCACCGGCTTTCTGCAGCCTTCTGACCGAGTCGACCAGATAGGGCGTGGGATCTTCCCCGTTGTGCAGCAGTGAGGTGGTCCTGTCCGGGACCTGGGTGTTGAAGTCGACGATCATGCGTATGTGGTCCTGATCCTTCTCCGCGTAGGTTGATTCGACGACTTTCTTCAAAAAATCAACCGTTGAGAGTGAGCCCATCCCGCCGACGATGCCTGCGACCTTTTTCATCTGTACACCCCCGGTGTACACACGCTCAGCGTTAGACCTTCGATCTCGAGCACGATCTCTGCGTAGTACGCGACGTGTCTGTTCGCAGGTGGTTCGACCGAAATCGAGTATACACCTTCTTCTGGTAGAACAGGAAATCTGAGCCAGAGGGATTTTCTGAAGTCGGTCGTGTCAGAAACGGCCCTGTGCAGATAGACCTGCCGGATCGCGGGATCCTGTTTCACAACGATCTTTCCATCAGAAATTTCGAAATCAACCCTCGGAAGGGCGTTCTTCAATGCAAGCTTGAAGAAAGAAGAAGCGTTGTCGACGACGTACGGAATGTTCTTTATGCCGTGTGGATTGTTCGGCACGTACAGAAGATAATTCTGTCCGGGAAGGTCGAAGAAGTACAGCATGCTCGAATAGATGGTCCAGTACTCGTCGTTCGTGGCGTTCACGATGTACTTTGGCATTCTCAGCTGGTCCTTGTAGCTGTAAGGGTCGACCATCTTCAAAAGCTTCTGCCCGATCTCCGTGTGGACGTACCGTGGCAGATCCCTTTCGACGTACGGCGAGATGCTCTTGCTGTAATCACCGTACATCTGCAGTTGCTGCGCGAGCTGTTTCGCGAAGTTGAGGTTGTCGAACACGATCGGTGCTATGGCGAAGACCCTCTCGTCCACAACGGCCGTCAGCCAGGTGGTCCATCCCCGCTTCGACGCACCGGTCAGCAAGAATCTCTCGACGTTCAACATTTCCTGAACCATGTCCATCGCGGCAACTGCCGATGTGGTCATGGGGAAGAGTAGAGGCCAGGTTGGATCGTTCGTCTCGGCGTACTGAACGAAGGTGTGTGCTATGAGATCGTCTTCTCTGAGCCCGAAGATGGGCTGGTTCGGCACGTCGCCGAGCACCACGAAGGGCGCACCGAATTTTTCTGCGATCCACAGATAATCTTCGACTTCCTGAGTCCTGGTCGGATCGAAGTCCCCGGTGATGTACAGCACGGCGACATTTTCGAATTCGACCGTGGGAGGCACCACTATCAAGACATCGTGCTTCCATTCGAACTCGCGCCACGTTTGGCTCTTCAAAAGCACATGAATGAGCTTGAAACCACTCTCTGTGGTTTTTTCTGACACGATACTGTAATCTACTTCCTTATGTGTGCGAACATAATCGAACAATTCCTGGCACATAGCGATCGATGTCAGTACCACAAGTAACAACACAAAGATTTTTTTCATACAATCACCCCCAGCACGATTATACAGCTGCCATGGTTACAGAAGGGTTCAAAACGATGGTGGAACGATCGGGAAAGATTTTCACATCTTGAAAGAGAACATCGTCGCCACGGCGGCGGGCAAAAACTGCTCGAAGCTCTGTTCCGTCGCGAGGTACGTCAGCGTGATCGCGACGTCATCGAACACGGCGTGCGCCTGGAGCGCCTTGAGAACAGTTCCAGATTGGGCGAAGGTGAAGATTCTCCAGAAAAACTCGTTCCCCTCGACCAGATTCTGCCCGGAGGACAGCGATCGATAGCCGTTCAGTTTTTCGAGGGTGTTCTTCTCTACAAACTCTGCGTACTCGGTGACTTTCATTCTCCTTGGAAGTTTTTCCTGAACGATCTGGATGTACCCTGCTTTTTTATCCTGCAGCGCTACGAACGAACCGATCTCCCCTTCTTCGCTCTGTGCGGGTTCGAACGGTTGATGAACGTTCATTCTGTAGCCGTATTTCTCGCTCACGTAGTTGAACCACACAGGTCCCTTCAGACTGCACACCGTCAACAACGCAGGTACCAGATACCTGTGAAATTCTTCTTCGGGTGCGAAGTAGCTCAGCACGTACGCCTTGCCGCTGCGGAGGAAGATCAACTGAAAAGATTGAACGACTCTGTCTGTTTCTATGGAGAACCATCTGAAGAGGCAGTTCAGATTCGCAATTCTCATCGCGCCGAAGCTTCTTTCTTTCATGAAATCTTGCCTGGTCGCGAGGAACACCTGCTCCAGCGTGATGGTGGGAGCGATTTCGAACGAAACGATCTGGATCGTGCTCGAAGCACCGGCAACTCTGAACAGACCGATCTCACCTGGTCTCATCGGCTGAACGGCGTAAAAAGGTTCGTACACACTCAGTGCCAGATCCATCGCGGGAGAAATGTAAAGCGTCTGTGCGAAGAGAGCTGTCACCATAAAGGCAGAGAAAAGTGCAATCTGTTTCGTTGAAATCACCCCCACGAGTTAAGTTTAGCACTTTCTGTGCTGAAGCCGAATGAAACTTCTTTTTTGGAACTATCTCTTTACGGAACGAAGAGTTTGCATTTTTTGATGGGGCGTTGTATGATAAAATAAAAGCGCAGGCGGAGGTGAAGGTGTATGAAGAAACTCAGAGGTATGTCGAGAGGTTTCACACTGATTGAACTTTTGATCGTTCTGGCAGTGATCGCAGCGTTGCTGGCGATCGTCACACCGATTGCGTTGAATGCTGTCAAGCAGGCGAAAATTACCAACGTAGCAGCAACGATCAGAAACATTCGTTCGGCCGCTGAAAGCTACATCTACGTTGAAAAGCCCGCTACTCCCACTTCTGTAACTTTAGAAGAGCTTTACAACAAGAACTATCTGAATACGGAACCCACGGGTTTCGATCTGTCTTTCAGCAGTTGGGGCACCGACGGTTCTGCAACAGGTAAGATAAAGTACACAGGTGGAGATGTTACCGTGGCAGACCTTCAGAAGGTCTTGCCTGAGGCTAAAGACGTAGATGGAAGCCCGGGTATTGAGTTCAAAGTTGTGAAATATTGGTGACGCTACCTGCGGTTTTCGTGTTGAATGAGCCAGCCGCTCGGCTGGCTTTATTTTTATTTTCGCTGGATGATTTTGTTCCCTTCTCCCAGTATCGCCACTTTGGGGCCTGTGTATTCCTTTTCGTCGAAGAGCCCGAAGCTCATGATGATGATCTTGTCTCCAACTTCCACCAGCCTTGCGGCAGCTCCATTCAGAGCTATCACACCGCTGTTCGGCTTTCCCTTTATCACGTAGGTCTCAAACCGCGCACCGTTGTTCACGTCCGCCACCAGGACGAGTTCGTTCTCCTTCAGATCCACCGCTTTCATGAGCTCTTCATCTATTTCTATACTTCCTTCGTACTCTAAGTTCTTTTCTGTCACCGTGGCCATGTGGAGCTTAGATTTCAGCATGAAGCGCATCATCGTGAACACCTCCAGTTTCAAATTATAATGTTTGCTGGGTGGGAGCATGAACGTATTTCTGGTAGCCGCGACGAGCGTGGCGTTGGTGCTTTCAGGTGGGGGCGCGCGTGGGGCTTATCAGATAGGTGTATGGAAAGCGTTACGTGAGCTGAACATAGACATCGTTGCCGTTTACGGAACCTCCGTGGGAGCGATCAACGGTGCTCTCATCGCCTACGGTGATTACGACTTCGCCGAAAGGGCCTGGCTCGAGGTGGACTTCGAAGATGTGATGAACGTTCCTGAAGAGATGAAAAAGATCCTGACAGGAGGACTTTTCGAGGTCAACATCTTTAAAGCCTTTGAGGTCGCGAGGGATTTGATCCAGAGTGGAGGTATAGACATCGGTCCGTTGAGGGAAAAATTGAAAACCCTGCTGCCGGAAGATAGGATAAGGAATTCGAAAGTTCACTACGGCCTCGTGACTTACTGCATCAGCGATTTGAAACCCTACACGCTCTACATAGAAGATATCCCTGAAGGCCTGCTCGCCGACTACATACTCTCCAGCGCCAACTTTCCTCTGTTCAAAAGAGAGGAGATCTCTGGAAAGCTCTTCATCGACGGTGGTATCTACAGCAACGTCCCGGTGCGCATGGCGGTTGAGAAAGGCTGGGAGAACATACTCGTTGTGGACATAGGCACGATCGGGCTGACGGACATACTGGATTATCTGAGAGTTTTCCGTGATCGGAACCGCATCGGATACATCAGGCCGAGGGAACATTTCGGGAACGTGATGAACTTCGACAGAGAAGTGATCAGGAAATACTTCATCGAAGGCTATCTCGACACGCTCGCCTATTTTGGAAAACTGCACGGTGAATACTACTACCTTTCGAGCGACGAGGACGTTTTGAAGCAGATGTATACGAAGCTCAGCGTCGAAGAGAGAGACATCGCGGCAGCCTTGCTCGGCATCAAAGTTCCCACCCATCTGCCCGCAGAGCAACAGTACGAATCTTTCATACTTCCCCGTCTGAGGCTCGAGGCTCTGGCGTTCTTCGAAGATTCCAAGAAGGTGTCCCTCAGATTGCTCGAAAATCTGGCGAAGATTTTGAAAGTAGAGAGGCTGAGAATTTACACCCCATTCGAACTCCTGGAGGCCATTGTCCACAGCGCTGAGCCGGAAGATCTTTTGAGCAGACTGGCAGTGCAGGTGAGATACCGGAAGGTTCTGGACTTCGTACTGCTTCTGTATAAGAGCTACACGAAGAAGCCGATACAATGGGAAAAATGATACACGAATCGTGGCGATTTAAAAAATCTTTTGCACCTGTCTTTGACGTTCTATTTCGGGTCTGACGTTCCGATTTTCAAACGGCGGATTCCTCGAACAGCGTGCCCGTGCCGCTTTCCCGCTTGACGAGTTTGTAGGCCAGCTTCGCCACCGCACCCGCGGTGTGCACTTTCAAATCCTTCTTTTCTTCTTCACAGAATTTGTCTATGTCCTCCAGGCGTTTCTTCACCGCTTCGGGGTCTGCCTTCAGAATATTCTTGACCGTGGCGCTGGAGGTACCCAGATACTGCGCTATGAACTCGTCGCTCTTCGCGTACTCCTGTTTCAGGACAACGGCGATGCACGCACGCGCGAGCGATGCCAGCCAGGTCAGGTTCCTGTGCTGGGCGAGTTTGTTGAGACCCCCGAGCAACTCGATCGATTTGAACAGGACCTTCGTGGCCATCTGTTCGATCTGTTTTTCTAAATCTGCAGGTTTTGGTTCTAAGATCATGCTTCTCACCTCCCACCGAGCGGATTGGTGATCCTCACGAGACCTGTTTCCGTGATTTCCATGATGTAGGTCCGGGTATCGTGACCCGAAAGCCTGCATCCATCGATTCTGAAGAGTCTAACGATGTCTCCAACCGGTTTTCCATATACTTTTGACTTGTAAGGACTGTCCACAAGTTCCTTCGCGAGGACGAAACAACCGTCCACGATGTGGCTCACCGCGTATCCTCCGGCGGCCTCGGCGGTGAGTTCTTCGTGTCCGCTCCGCTTCTGTGAAACGAACAGCGCGGTCTGGTACCATTTCTTCATGAAGTTGAACAGTCGGCGCACGATCGTGCGTGCGGCAACTTCTCTGTTCTCGTAAAGTCCAGTGACGGAATCTATGACCACGAACCTGACCTTGTATTCCTTTATAACGTGCGCGAGCGTTGTGAGCAGATCCGGGATGTTCTCCCTCAGGGTCGCGTGGGAAGCCGCATCGATCAGGATTATGTTCTTCTCGATCTTGCCAGGATCGTAACCCATCGCGGCGGCGCGTGCCTCAAGCCCCCTCGCCACGAAAACTGCTGGGGATTCAACCGTTATGAACGCCACTCTTTCACCACGCACCGCCTGGGCAACTGCGAACTGTTCCACGAGGAGCGATTTTCCGGTGTCCGAAACTCCTGTGACGTTGATGACGGCGTAAGCCGGAATTCCCCCGAGCAGTTTCTTGACAGGCTTCCCGTCCTTAACCTCCACTGTGAAGAACAGCTCGTCCAGACCTTCGACTCCGGTTGGAATGCCGACGATCTTTGGACTCTGTTTCACCGCTTCGCCCATCACGATGATGCTTTCTTCAACTATCCTTGGCTCGACCTGGGATTCGTAGCCTTCGTAGCGTTCCATCGTTCACACCCCCAAAGTTCAATTTTAAACTAACCCAATAAAAAAGCGCCGGCTCCACGCCGGCGCCTTCCTGGGGGTGGGGACTCACTCGATGTATTCTTCGAGCGCGTCGATGAACTCTTCGTCCAGGAACGCTGGTCCTCTGAATCCGTCAAACCTCCAGCCGAACCTTGGATCACCGTAGTTCGCGATCCTTCTGAGTCTGTAAGTTTGCATCAGCTGTTGCAGCTGTTCAACCCTGATGGTCTGTTCGAGCCTTTCACGCAGCTGCTGCATGATCTCTGCACGTTTTTGATTGAGTTCTCTGACCTTGTTCCTGAACTCGTAGACTGTCATGTTCTTGGACTGATCGTAAAGATCTTTGTATTCCTTTTCAAGTGCCTCGAGCTTTGCCTTGGCTTCCTTGATCGCGTCGAGCATCTGCTGGGCCTGCTCCTTGGTGAGGTTCATGTCTTTGAACATCTGTTCGTAAGTGAGTTGCTGTCTCGCCTGATAGCCCGGTGCCGGTGCCACTGGCTGCTTCCAAGCCGGAGCGAACCTCTGCATCTGCGGAGCAGGTACGAACCTGTTAACCTGTGGAACGTTTCCGAACCTTCCTGCTGCAAAACTCACCGCCGCTGCCAAAACTACCAGTGCCACTGTGAGTACTAAGAACTTTTTCACCTCGACCACCTCCTGTGGGTTTTTTGTTTCCATTTCTATTGTCATCCCATGAAAGATTTTTGTTCTGGTTTTTAAGAAAACTCTAATTTTTCATCCTGAACAGGTTCGCTCTTAGAATCTTTTTCGGGAGGGTGCGCACGTGGATGGACAGCAGGTCCTCGACACGGTGAGGTTCATCAGCCAGTTCCACAGGGCGAGGGGTAGCGATGAGTACAGCCTTCTGGTGGAGAGATTGAAGGAGCTCTTGATCTCCTGGGGGATAGAGGAAAGCCAGATCGAGGTGTTCGAGTATCCCACAGGTGGCATCAAATACGGTAACTTCGATTCGACGATGGTGTGGAACATCAGAGATGCGGAACTGTGGCTCGAAAATCCTCGGACTTTCCTCAGCAGTTTCAGATCCTGCAAGACTTCGGTGCTGTTCGGGAGTAATCCGACCGGTGGCTGGAAAACCTTGGAGCTCGTCGATGAGAGTTACACGGGGGATCTGTCTGATAAAGCCGTGCTCGTGCAGATGAACCCGTCGAAGGCGTTCAAGCAGTTCGTCGAGGAACGCAACGCGAAGTGTCTGCTCGTTTACTTCATGAGGGCTCAGGACGAATCGATCGGTAGAACGCCAAACCAGATGCCAGATACGACGAACTATCTCGCGTTGCCACACACGCTGAAGGCCAGTCAGCACGGAGCCTTCGGTTTTTCTCTAACTTACAGACAGTACCAGTTCTTGAAGAATGTTGCGAACAAAGGTTTCAAGGTGAGACTCTTCGTGGACAGCGAGCTGAAGATCGGTACGATGAAGGTCCTCAGGATACGTTTCACTGGTTCTCTCAAAAAGAAGGTCGGTATCGTGGCGCATCTGTGTCATCCGAGTCCGGGTGCGAACGACAACGCCTCCGGTGCCGCGCTGGCCCTGCATCTCTGCAGAGAGCTCAGGGAAAAATCTCTAACGTTCGGAGTGGACGTGATTCTGCTGCCAGAGTTCTACGGCAGTATTCCGTACGCAGCCCAGCACAACGATTACGAGTTCGTGATCAATTTAGACATGGTTGGAGAGGACCAGCAGAAAACAGGTTCGACCCTGCTGCTTCACGAAACACCACCGTTTCTGAACACGTTCTACGATGAGCTTTTGTACGATTCGATGCTGTTGTTCGCACCGTCGAGCTCCGATTCTTTCAGCAGGAGGTTCTACCGCAGCACGTTCAAATCCGGTTCGGACCACTCGGTCTTCGAAAATTACTCTGTGCCTTCTCCCTTCCTCGGTCAATGGCCGGACAGGTACTACCACACGAGTGACGACACACCGGACAAGTGCGATCCAGCGATGTTCGAATGGGTTGGAAAAGCGGTTCTGAGAACTTTAGAACTGGCGCACGCAGTGCCAGAGTACGTAATCGAACACGCCTACGGAAGATTGAACGGTTTCCTGAAAAAGGTGGATGGAAAATTTGGCGCCGACATCGTTGCGAACGTGGTGAAAAGGGCTCACGGTGAGAGAATTGAACCTTTGAAGGCTAAGGTTCGCATAGCTCCGTCGACCGAAGGACCACTGGGTTACGAGTGGTTCGACAAAGCGGGGGAGCTTTCGGAGAAGAGAGAGATCGTGAACCTTGGAGAACTGATACAGCTCTGTGCGCGGTACCTTCAGGACTACGACGCGACGATAACCTTCGCCTCAACGTATCTGAACGTAGACACAAAGACGACTCAGGATGTGATCGACGTACTTCTGAAGAACGACTTTTTGAAACGTGTCAGCTGACGATTTTCAGCCCGAGAGATCTGGCTTTGTTGACCACCTTCACGAGCTCTTCACGAGCGATGCGCCTGCCCAGCTCGGGATATTCCCGTGCCCTGTAGGCGGGGTAGTACTGCGCCATGATGTTCACGGGAATGTCTGTGGAGACGGATGCGATCAGTTCGAGCACCCTTTCGCTTGAAGATACATCGTTCGGCATGACTAAATGTCTCACGAAGACGCCGCGAACGGCTATTCCGTTTTCTATCCTGAGCGGTCCAACCTGCCTGTACATTTCTTCGAGCGCGCTTCTGGCGACGCTGGTGTAATTCGACACTCGCGAATATTTGAACGCTTTCTCGTCGTCTCCGTACTTGAAATCGGGCATGTATATGTCCACGATGCCGTCGAGAAGTCTCAGTGTCTCGACGGACTCATAGCCACCACAGTTGTACACGATGGGAATCTTCAAGCCCTCTTTCCAGGCTTTAGACAAAGCTTCGACGATCATGGGAACCTGGTGCGTCGGGCTCACCAAATTGATGTTGTGACAGCCCATCCTCTGGAGCCTGAGCATGATCTTTGAGAGATCTTCAACGTCTATTTCTTCCCCCACACCCATCTGGCTTATCTCCCAGTTCTGACAGAAGACGCAGTTGAGGTTGCAGTTGGTGAAGAATATCGTTCCAGACCCGCCAAGCCCCACAAGAAAGCTTTCCTCACCGAAGTGCGGTCCGAAACTCGAAACGAGAGGCCTGGCGTTCGTCTTACAGGCACCGTTCTTCGAAACGGACCTGTTCACACCACAGCTTCTCGGACAAAGGTTGCAGTTCTGCAGAATCCTGTAAAGTTTTTCTATCCTCTCCTTCAGTTCGGCTTCACTCAACCTCATTTCTTCTCTTCGAGTTCTACCCTCCTGAGCAGCTCGAGCTGTTTTCGAAGTTCTCTGACGCCCATACTCCTGAGGACGAACCTGCACACGGCGTACTCGAAAGGTAGCCACGTGACGTGGCCAGACGGTATGATGTAACGTTTTGGTCTTCCGAGCGCTTCCCACAGGAGCTTTCTGCTCCTCTTGGGCAAGGCCCTATCGAAGAGCGCCTCGACGAAGATTATCCTGTCTCTCTTCACGAATTTGGCGTAGGCGAGCGGATCGAGCTTCAAGTAGGGATGAATGTCCGAACGTTGCATCTGCTCCACGGTTTCGAACTGCGATAGTTTCCTGATATCTTCGTCGAACATCTTCAAAAAGCTCTCCTTCTGCCCAACACCGTACGGAGCTTCCCTGAGGAGCTTTTCGTTCCTTCTGAAGAAGGCCAGCGTAGGAGAGTACCACAGCAACGTGGCCATCTCACCGCCCACGGTCATCAGGATCGTTCTTTCGAAATCGTCGCTCACCGCGTTGAGCAACACCGCGACCATGCCCCCAAGGCAGAAGCCGAACAGGTGAGTTTTTGCAAGCCAGAGACCTTCTTGCTTCATCCAGTCTACGACGCTCAGCACGTCGACGACGGATTGTTCCCAGAACCTTACGGCGCGCTCAACGTTCGTATCGAAGAAATCTTTTCCACTGGTAGAACCGTGCGCAACGCGCGTGAAGTTGCCCGGCAGTATGGGCATCAGCACGCGAACGCCCGCGTTGGCAAGGTGAGTCGCCATCCAGAGCAAGAACGGCACGTTCGTCGAACCGAGGCCGTGCAGGACGAAGAGATTTCCCAGCACGTTCTCCTTCGGTTCAAACAGGAAAGTTTCAACGATCTCCGTACCCTTCACAGGCCTTTCGTAGAGCGTGTGGAATTTCAGCAGGGCCGCTCTGAACTTTTTCGCTTTGAATATGTAGCCCAGCGTGAACTCTATGGGCTTCTTTCGATATTCAAAGGATACGTTCAACCTGACCACCTTCTGAGAGAAATTCTACCGTTTTCTCCAGAATTCGTCTGGTTTCGTCGTCTCTCAGGACGAATTCAAAACCGTGGTCGGCTTTGTGGTGCGTCAACAAAACAACACGACAACCGAGCCGTTTGAGCTTCCTGTACATTTTGACTGACGACTGGTACGGAACGACGGAATCCTTCTTACCGTGGACCAGCAGGACCGGTGGCATGAGTTCGTGTACAACGTTGATGGGAGAATATTTTTGAAGCACGTCGCTCGATCTGAGGGGAAATCTTTTCAGCGTGGCGATCAGCGCGATCCTGGCGAACAGCGAGGACGATTCGAGGATGTCTTTCAGATCGCACGGAGCGTAGTAAGCAACCACATTTTTGACAGACCTGTACATCCTCGCCGCGGTGAGCAGTGCCAGATGTCCCCCGGCAGACAGTCCCATGAGCGAAATGGGTAGGTCGGCAAGGTTTAGCTTCGATCTGTTTTTGTCGAGAAAAACGATCGCTCGACTCAGTTCCTCGATCAGCTGGTCTATCTTGGCTCTGTACCCGCGAGAATAGTCGATCGCCGCGACGATGAATCCCTTCGAAACGAGGAACCTGTACCAGGAAAGGTTGTTGGGTTGTCTTCTATAGCCACTTATCCAGCCACCACCGTGGGCGAAGAGAACGATCCCTCTCGGTTCGGTGCGGGGATAGAACACATCGATCCAGAGGTTCTTCATGTACTGGAAGGTTTTCACCCGTGACCAGGGTTTCTTCTCGATTTCGAACGGCAATTTTCCAAACACCGCCCGGCGAATGTACGGAAGGTTGAACAGCGCGACGACGATGAGAAACAACATGAAACTCAAAGAGGCGCTTATCAGAAGCAGCGCCAGTTTGAGCAGAATCTTTACACGGTTCAGAAGTTTCTCTTTTCCTTTCACATCCTGCCTCCTGAAAAACAGCAACGTTGAACTTCGAAGTGCGATCGTTGTGGATCTTGCTCGTTGCTAAGGTCGATCACAACCACCTGCAGTTTTTCATCTCAAGCTTTCACACGACGTTTTCATCTCTTTTGAAAATCCACCAGTTCGGCCACGTAGCCCTGATCCGGCAACTCGAATTTGAGTATCAGATCTATTTCCTTTGACGCCACCCAGCTGAAGAGCTTTTGATCGTTCGAATAGAAACTGAAGCGCCTTCCTGTGTACTTGCCCACTTTTTCGTCCTTCTCGTAGACGATCTTCATACCATAGAAGTTCAGCGTCGATGGTCTGTCCAGATCCACCATCTGCAAAAACTGCAAAAAAGCTGGATTGTACGCGTAGCTCAGCATCGTGTAGATGTACGGTAAAGCGAAGGCCTCGTAATCGAACTCGTCCTCAACGGTGAACTTGACGCTGTAGGTGACTTCGTAACCTCCCTGCTTTAACTTGTCGAACTGCAGCAACACGGTGGCCGTTCTTTCGTCTACGGAGACTCTGTAGGTGATGGATTGGTAGTTCAGGAAGTTCACCTGCGTTTCGTAGGCTAAAGCAACAACGATGAATAACAGTGCTGAAAGCACCACAAATTTCTTCATACCTATCGCCCCCTCGGTAGTGTAGTCCATCACATTTTACCACGCCGCGATCGCACAACGGTAGAAAAAAATAATAAAGCAATATGATCGTTAAAAAGTTTGATGGTTCGGAGGTGAAAGGTTTTCCATGCAATATGATTTGAAAGCATTTTTTACCGGTAAAACACAATTTTAATTGTTGACAGAGCTCTGTGCAAAACATATAATCTTGAAAGATCAAAACTTGAATAAAACTTTGCACTTCGATCGAAGGAGGCATGCAAAATGAAATCTCTGAGAGCCAAGATGCTACTGTTGATACTGCTACCTGTGGTTGCAGGTCTGATCGTGGCAGGATTGGTGAGCTATTTGCTCAGCAACTCTACGGTCACAGACTACGTAGAAGAAAGCAGCTCCGAGATAGCCAGTAAAGCTTCAGGCATCGTGGACGAATGGCTCTACGGAGTGATCAAGGAAGTAGAGTGGCTTGCGGGAACTAACGCCGTCATGAACGCTCTCAAGTCGGGCGACTGGAAAGATCTGATGGAGAACTATCTACCACCACGCTTGAAAAATAAACCGTACATCGAAATGGCGTTCATAGCGTATCCGGACGGTAGCGCTCCGACGACGGCTGGAAGTGTCGCTAACGTCGCGGACAGAGAATACTTCAACAAGATCATGAAGCAGAATTACTCTGTGGTTGTCAGCGATGCGCTCGTGTCAAAGGCCACCGGGAAGAACATCTTCGTGATCGCCACCGTGGTGAAGGACAGTTCGGGAAAAACCCTGGGTTTGTTCGGTGCCACTGTGCTGCTCGATACGATAAGCAAGATCGCATCCGGGATCAAGGTTGGTAAGAGTGGTTACGGCTGGGTGATCGATTCGAAGGGGCAGATCGTGGCGCACCCGAATTCAGATTATTTGATGAAACTGAACGTTCTGGACGCCTCGAAACAAGGTTTCAAAGGTCTCGAAGACGTTGCCAAGAAAGCCCTCGCCAAGGAATCTGGATTTGGAAAGATCACCAACCCCAAAGGCGAAATTGAGTACGTTTTCTACGCACCGCTGCATTATGCGGAGGGTTGGTCTTTCCTCGTGAGCGTGCCAGAAAAGCAGATCCTTTCGACGGTCAAAGGTTTGACGATTCCAATAATCATCATCTTCATCGTTCTTGCGGCGATCATGGCGGCTTTAATACTGTACACGAGTACCTCGATTTCCAAACCCATCAAGACTCTTGCGGGAAGGGCGCTCGAGTTTGGCAAAGGAGACCTCACGGTCAGGTTCGAAGCGAAAGGCAGAGACGAAGTTG
>ERZ1669249.65-NODE-65-length-67736-cov-74.224228_pt1 | contig 67736 bp, 66 predicted proteins | sample MGYA00579293_ERZ1669249 | MGnify/ENA primary metagenome ERZ1669249 (study PRJEB41166, sample SAMN08046057) | hot springs metagenome | biome: hot spring; feature: neutral hot spring; material: thermophilic sediment; isolation source: thermophilic sediment from... | reverse complement strand
ATAACACCAGCATCAATCTTATAAACATTAACCATCCCCGCCCTAGAGGGTGAGGCATTCAGTTGTAAACAACGCTTTCCGCATACCCAAGGGCAAAGGTCTTAACCCTCACTACAATAACTTGATTAGATCTAGTAGAGAGTTCATAGTAATTTCCTAGAGATCTTTTATGATCTATGAATAAATTATATTAACTAGCATATCATTAATATGATCTATTTAAGTGCTATTAAATCTTTCAACAAGTTTTCTTGATTCTTTTATGTTTGATCTGTGATAACTTTAATAATTTTTATGGACATCATTTTATGGATATGGCGAGGATCTTTGTTTGTGATTCGTGAAGTGAGAGATGATAAAGATATTAAAGATGCTATTGAGATTAATCTTAAGACTCTTCCTGAGCACTATCCTGAGTTTTTCTGGAGAGAGAATGCTTCTCTTTGGAGAGATCTTTTCTTAGTTGGAGAGGTGGATAATAGAGTCGTTGGCTACTCTATGAGTAGGATAGAAATAGATGAGGGTTTCTTTAAATCTGATATTGTTCGCAGAGGACATGTGATAAGTATAGCTGTTTTACCCGAGTATAGGAGAAGAGGAATTGGGAAGGCTCTAATGAGTGAGACCATGAGGAGAATGAAGGAGAGATATCATGCTGATGAGATAATGCTCGAGGTTAGGGTCAGTAACTATCCCGCGATAGAACTATATAAGAAGCTTGGTTTAATGATTGTGAGGATCATACCTGGATACTATAAAGACGGCGAAGACGCTTACGTAATGGCAAAACCGCTCTAAATATCCTCAAGAGTTCTTAACGAGTATACATCTCCAGGAGACATATCCTGGATCAGCGGACTCTCATATATGATATCTCCGCTACTATCATATATAAAGATCCTCCCCTCCCCCACGTATTGAAGAGTTTTCTCATAGTTTAGTGGAAATAATATGAGACCACCTCTTGTATATCCCTCATAGACCACTCCATTAAAAATAAGCTTAACTCTATAATCCTTCGGAACATTTGATATGATAACAGAGCTTCCCTCTAAAGCATACAGATATTTAGAGGGTATAACTTCCTCAATACCATAATTCCTATTCCACCCGAGAGATACGTATCCGAATACACCTGTGTTAAAGTAATTGACTTCTATCTCGAGAAATCCTTCATGTAGAAATAATTCCTCGGAATAAACTCTCTTAGCAGAAGAATTCTCTAATGCGTCTACAACGATCTTCTTATTTAATATAACCTGCGCACCATCATCAGCTTCCACAAAGAATCTGTATACACCAGATTTAGGTATCTCAATTAATCCTCTCCACTTAATCACCATACCATCTATACGTACATTAGGCACTGGATAATCTTCGTAGAAAACAAAATTTATCACAGGATCTATTCTATCAAAGTCATATTTTGTCTCCAGTTCCTCAAAAACCCCTCTTATGTCACTGAGATCAGAGACATTTTTATAGTATCCTCTTAAACCTTGTGTTAATCCTCTCCTGATTCTCACTAAGATGTGCTTCATGAATTATCCTAGAGACTAAGCTTTATATAGGATGGTTTTTAAGGATTACGAAAATAATATAGATCTTTAATAATAAGTGGTGTTTTACATAAATATACTTATATTTAAAGGGAGGATATCTAATAGAGAAGCACTGGGTGTGTGTATGGATGTGGCAGATCTTATGGATCGAGGATTTAAACACTTAGAGAAGTTAAATGTGAAGTACGCAGATCTAAGATATCAAGAATACACCTATGAATTAGTGCTAGCCGAAGACAGACATCTGAGAGAATACTCTATGATCACCAGAAGAGGAATTGGTGTGAGAATCTTTAATAATGGTTCATGGGGTTTCTCATCAATAAATATCCTAAGAAGCGAAGAACTTCTCAAAGCGATTGACCGTGCTTACTCAATAACAAAGAGTTTCCCTAGCAATAAGGACATAGCTGAAAGAAAGGTCTTTAGAGAGAAGATTGATGCCTCATATAAAAAAGATCCCTTTGAAATATCTCCTGAAGAAAAGACTAAGATAGTTCTGGAAGCAAATAAACAGTCAATTATTAATGGGAGTATAAAATCAGCTGTTACTAGACTAGGTATTCAGAAAGACAAGAGAATCGTTATGTCTACTGATGGAGTATTCATTGAAGTTTCCTCATATCTTGTAGGGCTGAGTCACTTAAGTGTAGCTGCAGAGGGAGCGGTGCGAGAAAGAGTTTTTGATCAGAGATCTATGGTTGCAGGTTGGGAATTTATTGAGGGTAGCGACTGGGGCTCTTTCACTCGTGAACTTAGTGAGTTAGCTCTGAAGGCCGTGAAGGCTCCTATGCCTAGAGCTGGGAGACACACTGTTGTTTCAGACCCAGATCTCATAGGTTTAATACTTCACGAAGCATTTGGACACGCCTCCGAAGGAGACTTGGTATCGAGTGGAACATCGATACTAAAAAATAAATTAGGAGAACAAATAGCCTCTGAGCATGTCTCGATCGTAGACGATGGTCTAGTAGAGGGCGGATATTTTGTCCCCTATGATGATGAAGGCAATAAAAAGAAAAGGACGGTTATTGTAGAAAGAGGCATATTAAGAGGATACTTAACTCATATGTCTTCAGCAAAGGAACTAGGGATCGAGATATCTGGGAATGGAAGAGCTCAGGACTTCGAGAATATACCTATAGTTAGACAAACAAATCTCTACATGCTCCCAAGCGACTACACCTTTGAGGAACTTATAGAAGATGTTAAAGAAGGATATTATCTCCTAGGAAGAGGAGCAGGTGGGGGTCAAGTAGATACTAGTGCAGGGACCTTCACATTTGCTGTAGGCCCATCCTACGAGATCAGAAATGGAGAGATCAGTGGTTTAGTTAGATCTACGGTTGTCTCAGGCTTCATATTAGAGACTCTCAAAGGCGTCGAAGCGGTTGGTAAAGATCTTAAGATAGAGACCTCAGTGTTTGGCGGATGTGGTAAAGACGGTCAACTAGTCAGAGTTGGTCATGGAGGACCTCATGTTAAGATAAGATCTATGATAATTGGAGGTGAAAGTAAATGATCGATCTCAGAGTAGTAGTTGAGAAATTAGAGAGTAGAGGCGTTTCAGAAGCAGAAGTAGTTATGTGGAAAAATAGGAGAATTAGAGTAAGCTATACAGAGCAACCTAATGAATTACTAGATCTAGATACGATCTCACTAGGTATTAGAATAATAATTAATAAAAGAATTGGTGTATTAGGGATCGAGGATGTTTCATTAGATAGAATAGATGAGTACATAGATCAGGCGATTAGTATCACGAAGACTTCTCCTGAGGATCCTAACTGGAGACATCTAAATAGATCCTATGGAAAAACAGATATACCAGGAGTATATTCTAAAGAACTTGAAGAGGTAAGCTACGATAAGATCTCTTCATTAATAAGAGAAATAATTCAAAGTATCAAAAAAGAAGATCCTGATGCAAAAGTTTCTAGAGGTAGCTTATCTATAAATAACGTAGAACTCAGCTACACTAACTCCTACATGAGCGATGTAGTTACTCGAAAAGAAAATAGCTTCAGCATATATACTCTCGTAAGAATCGATACAAGCGAGGGAACAGGGAGCTTCTCAGATTTTGTCATAGGAAGATCATTGAATAAAGAATTAGATGTATATGAATTTAGCAGAAATATTACTCACAAAGCCAGAGAATTCGTAAAAGCAGAAAAAACAGAGACAGGGAAATATACTGTAGTTTTCGAAAACATCGTGAATGCCGCAATCTTATCAGCTGTGTTTTCTCCAGCCATATCTTCTGAAAATATATATAGAGGAAGATCTCCTCTAGTAAATAAGGTAGGGGACCAGGTTCTCAATGAGAAGATAGAAATCGTTGATGATGGTACAGTGGGTGAATACATAGGCTCAAGAGAATTTGATGATGAAGGGCACCCAACACAGAGAACAGTTATCGTAGAGAGAGGCGTGTTAAGAAACTATTTATACGACTCTTATTACGCAAATCTTATGAATACAAGATCTACCGGAAACGCTTGGAGAAGTATTTCCTCGTCTCCTAGACCATCACATAATGTACTAGTAATGAAGAGTGGCTCAGAGAGCTTAGATGATTTAATCAAAGATATAGGGAGGGGAGTATATGTAGTGAGAGTAATAGGCGAATGGCTATCGAATCCTGTCTCAGGATATACCCAGGCAACTATAACACACGCATACGAGATAAAGAATGGAGAGATTTGTAAAGCTCTTAAGGGAGGAACTTTAACTATGAATCTATACGAAGGATACGGGAAGAATCTCGTTGATATAGCTAAGGAGACTAGAAAGGTTCCTAGAGTAGTTGCACCACACATAATAATTTCTGATGTAAGTATTTCATAAGTTCTTTTGAGAAATAAATAAGCCTAAATAAAATTTTTGAGTTCTTTAGGCTTCCATAGGCATATCTTTTATCCAGAGAGGCTTCCCCTCAGAGGTTTTTGGAGCTATCCAATCAATTATTTCTTTAGGTGCCTTGGTCTCTATCTTAACTATTATTGGTCCAAGACTACTTTCACTCTCATTCTCAATAAAACTAACTTTACCCGCATAAGCCGCTTGTTTGTGAAGCATGAATACTATTGATTCCTCCGAGGCGCCCCTAAGCATCATGCTTCTGGCTGTGTCCAGAATTCTTTGCACCCATATCTTCTCTCTGAATCTTTTCAGAGAGGATATTTTCTCGGATACTCCAACAATCTTTTTGTATTTACCACCATCTTCAACTCTTATCTCATCTAGATCAAATAAATTAGTAAGAGCCTTCATTATTTTCTCCTGATCCTCAGTAGGTCTCATCTGCGTCTCAACTATGAGTCTCATTATATCTCCTCTACTCTGTTTCTTGAATAATCTATATTTCTTATGGACTAAATATTCTCTTATCAGAGCCCCTGTATATGATTATACGGATCCTCTCTTTACGAGCCTCTCTCTTAAGTTCTTTATCGAGTGTTAATAGCGGTGCATTAAGAATCTTGGCAACTAATAATAGATCATGATCAGCTTCTTCTCTCTCTAGATCCTCAGATAATGTGAATATCGTACACTGCTCAAAAATCTTCTTCAGATACTCTAAAATTAGTTGCTCACCAGATCTAATCGCTGTTGAGAATAATTCTCTTATCACACTGTCTGTAGTAGCACACTCTACGTATTCTTCTAAATCTTCTCTTAAACTAGTTAAAACATCATACTTGTCTCTGATTAAGAGAAATATACTTGTGTCTATAACCACGTATCTAGACCTAAAGCTTAACATTTGTTCCTCCACATAAGAACTTTGGATAAGCGAACAATAGATCCCGAGGATCTGTACATTGTGTAGAGAAGATTAAAGCAACACATCTGCCATTAACAGTTTTTCTAAATTAGTTTTCCGAAACCTGCTAATCTCCATCTTCCAGCAACTTGTCTACTTATTGCTATGCCAGTTTCTTTGATTGGTACTACTGGTTTGAGAAGTAATAGATCTAGTTCATCATCACGTATCTTCTCAACTACCGCGAAAACAGTCATTGTTCCTATACTCACTAATATTCTCTCCTTTGGTTTAAGAGAACCTAATTTGATCATTTCTTTAGTACCTACTATTCTCTCAAGAAGAGAATATTTTATAGTGATTTGATTGACAAGCTCAGGCAATTCACCTGCTAAACCAACCACGTTCCCAACTAGTTTATCAGCTTTTGTTATGTATGGGTCGAGACCTGTTCCTAACGCTACTAATCCACCAGGTGAGGCTTCTTCAAAATCTTCATTCCCATACTTTATAGAAACAATCTTTGTATAAAGCGGTTTGTAGCCGGTTTTGTCTCCAGATTTTATCTCAAAACCTGGTTTAATCTCTATTTCATCACCTATTTTAAAAACTCCTTTAATTACAGAGCCTCCTACTACACCACCAACTAATTTATCAAAGGATGTGCCAGGTCGATTCACGTCAAAGCTTCTTGCAATATACATCAAAGGTTTCGCCGATCTATCTCTCTCAGGAGTTGGTATATATTTCTGTATGTATCTAGCAAGTACATTTATATTTAGTTTACGTATGGCACTTACAGGAATTATAGGCACATTCTTAAGTCCCATTTCAGCTAAGAAATTTCTGATCTCTTCATAATTTTTAAGGGCATTGTCTCTCGAGACAGCATCAAGCTTATTCTGTACAACAACTATGTTCTTAATACCTATTAATTTCACTGCCATAAGATGTTCTCTTGTCTGAGGCTGTGGACAAGGATCTGTGGCTGAAACTACTAGTAAGGCACCGTCCATCAAAGCTGCGCCACTCAACATTGTCGCCATAAGTATCTCGTGTCCTGGAGCATCTACATAAGAAACTTTTCTCAGGATCGTAGCATCTGATCCGTCTGGACATTTATAATCTACGGTATACCCCTCCTCCTCACCTAACTTCGGGCAAAACCCTATAATACCGTCTGCGTAGCCTAGTTTAATAGTCATAGCTCTTTTAAGCTCTTCGGAGTGTCTCGCTGTCCATATCCCTGTGAGTGCCTGAACAAGAGTTGTTTTTCCATGATCAACGTGACCTATGACTCCTATATTAACCTCTGGTTTAAGTTTTGTCATTTTAACCAAAAATATGTTCTGCATAGGCTCTATTAATAGTTTATATTCTGCTTAATGAAAGAAACAAAAGTATTCTATAATTAAGTCTAATCAAGTCTCTTGATTCATCAAAATCTTATACATTATCTGCGACAGTATATTATTTAATGGCAGAAAATGAATAGAAAAATTTATCATGTTAGCATAACCAAGGAACATATTGAGAAAACACTTAATCAGAGATACAGATACTTCGTTAGATCTGTGACTAAGTTAAGTTCTGATATGATCTCTAAAAATTATAGAGTGCTAATAGTTTTAACAGGCACTGATCCTATCTCACAGGCTTTATCAACAGCATATTTGGTTTACAAGTACTATACCCATAAAAATGTTATGGAGAAATTTAGAAAACCAAGGATCCTTTTTATCTATAGAAGAGAATTCGAAGACTCAGTAATAAGAAGTGGAGTATTTAGAAAAGTTCTTGAGAGGAGATTAAAGAGGATCTCTGCAGTACTAGATACTTTTAAAAACACCGATAAACATATGGGTAGAACTTACCAAGCTCTTATAGCAGATCTAATGTATGGTTTTAGACCTAATGACCTTGGGAGATTAGTGGGTATAGTTGAGGGCGGTGGGTTAGTTATATTAATAACACCACCACTAGATAAATGGTCCGAGTACAAAAATATATTCTCGGAAACATTAACGGTTCCTAGATATCCTAAACCGAGAAATGTCTTTATCAGATGGTTCGTGAATACTCTATTATCTTCTGAAGGCGTCTTTATCTATGATCTTGATAAGAATGAGACTATAAAGTTCTCTCCTCCTGAGATAGAAGAGATTAAAAAGGAAGAGATTAAGATACCTGATAAGAAGATATTTAGCGAGGAAATATATAAGCTGTCTCTAACACAAGATCAAGTTAATGTGATAAACGCTCTAGAAACCTTAGTTCCTAAGCCTAAGAAGAATAAGATTATTGTTATAACAGCTGATCGAGGACGTGGTAAGAGTGGAGCTATAGGTATTGCTGTGCCTGCACTTATAAAAGAGCTTTTGAAGGTTAAAAATAAAGTCAGGGTCGGCGTCACAGCGATCTCACCAACTAATATTGAGACATTAATGAGTTTAGCGCAGAAGGCGCTAGACAAGATCGGTATGAAGTATAAGATTATAGAAAGAGATGGGAAGATTATAGAATTAAGGGGAGATAATTTCTCAATTGAGTACTGGGCTCCTGCAGTTATACCTCGACTAGACCTAGATATTGTGGTGGTTGATGAAGCAGCCGGTCTACCTGTGTCAATTCTACATAAGATATGGAGAGGCTTTAATAGAGTAATAATGGCAACCACAATTCATGGATACGAGGGCGCTGGAAGAGGTTTTTCAATAAGATTTCTAAAGAGAGTAAAGAATGATCCTGATACAGAACTTATTTACTTAGAAATGAAGAGACCCATAAGATACTCGGATAATGACCCTGTGGAGAAATGGATTTTCAAGGCATTACTTTTGGACGCGGAGCCTGAGCCTCTCACAGAAGAAGACTACGAATTAATAAAAAAACAAGAATTTATTTACTTAAAATTCGATCCCGAGGATTTATTCCGTGAAGAAAATATTGTGAAATTAAGAAGTGTCTTCGGGATCTATGTAGAGGCTCACTATAGAAATGAGCCTGATGATCTAGGTATGATAGCAGATGCTCCGCATCACCGAGTGAGAGCTCTTGCTCTTAGCAATGGAAAAATTATTGCTTCAGCTCAATTAGCTGAAGAAGGTGATCTCACAGAAGATCTTATCAATAGAATATTGGAAGAAGGATCTGTTCACGGAAATATTATACCAGATAGAGTGATAAAGTACTACAGAGACAGAATCTTCGGAAAATATCTCGGGTACAGAATCGTTAGAATTGCTGTTCACCCAGAGGCTCAAGGGATGGGTATAGGCTCTTATTTCCTAAAGAAAATAGAGGAGGAGGCTAGAGAATCTAAGCTAGATTGGGTTGGCTCAGGGTTTGGAGCTACTGAAGAACTACTTAATTTCTGGATGAAAAATGGATATCTACCTATACATATATCACCTTCTAGAAATCCTGTCTCTGGAGAGTACTCGGTTATTGTTTTAAAAGGTTTAAGAGAAGATATTCACACATCTATTCTTTACTTCAATAAGAAGTTTAGAGAAAGATTAGTGAATAGTCTATATGATACATATAGAGATCTAGAGACAGAAGTAGCGTATAAGCTTCTTCAAGATCCTTTATGTTTTGAAGGCTTAGGAACAACTCAGATAAATTATGCCTTAGACAGTATAGATAGAGATAGATTGAATCTTTATTTAAGAAAATATATGACATACGAGGTAGTTAATGATATAATTGTTAATATCACAAAAACGTTTCTACTGAATTATAGTTGTCTAGTGAAGCTCGAAAAGAAACACTACTTGCTCCTAATATCAAAGGTGTTACAAGGGAGAAGCTGGGAGAATGTTTCACAAGAACTCAAGATGCCTCTGTCAAAAATCACAGATCTTCTGAGACAAGTGTCAGGAGAAATATCATCTATTATACTGAGAGAATCTTATAAATAAATAGAATTATATTTAGTAGCCGGGCGGGGATTCGAACCCCGGTCACGGGGGCCAAAGCCCCGCATCCTTGGCCGCTAGACGACCCGGCTTCTCCATGATTATAATAATTATACGTGAGAGAATATAAAAATTTACTTAAGTCTCGCTTAAGTCTCTAAAACCCATGAACCAGTTCGTAAATATTCATCCACAGAGTTTGCAGCCGCGATCCCAGACGCTAGAGCTTTACCGATAAAGCTTGGGCCTATTACAACATCTCCTGCGGCAAATACTCCTTTTAAAGTTGTTCTATATTTTTTATCTACCCATATAGTATTGTCTCTATTCAATTTCAATTCTGGATGCTTTGTGACCGGGGGTGTGGGGATCTCGCCAATAGCAACCAGAACAGCATCTATCTCGAGAATAGTTTCAGAGCCTTCTATAGGTATTGGTCTTGGCCTCCCTGTGTGATCTGGTTCTCCTAGTCTCATTTTTATGAGTTCTACTGCTTGAACGCCTTTCTCTTTGTCTCCAATAAATCTCTTAGGAGTAGCTAACTCAATCCATTTAATACCCATTTTAATAATTCTCTCTATCTCACTTCTTCTTGCCGGTGCCTCATTTATGGTTCTCCTATAGATCATATAAACCTCTCTGACACCTAATCTATGAGAAACCTCTGCGGCATCAACAGCTGTTAAACCTGCGCCTATAACTGCTACTCTATTCCCTAAAGGAGGCAGATCTTTGAAATCAATATAGCCTAACTCAGCTCTAGAGTATTCAAACAAAAATGTGAGTGCTGGATAAACTCGCGGAAGATCCTCGCCAGGGACACCTAATTTTCTCTCTTCCCAAGTCCCCGTAGCAATTATCACTGCATCATATTGCTTTAATAGATTATTAAATCCTATCTTGCCGGGTTCTTCTACGGAGCCCTCGACAACACGTGTATTAGTATGAAACACTACTCCTAGCCTCCTCAGATCTTCAACACCTTCTCTTACATTCTTTTTCGGAACTCTGAACCCAGGTATACCAAACAAGAGGAGACCTCCAGGCTCAGGTAGAGCTTCATATACATGCACTTCATAACCTTTGCATACTAAAACACCTGCCGCGCCTAAACCAGCAGGACCCGAGCCGATAATAGCCACTTTTTTATCGATTTTTGCAGTAACTCTATCACATCTCGAAAACTTCAAGTAGTATCCCGACTATAGATTTAATGGAGTATACTTATAAACTATTTAAAACCACTTTTCTTAATTTAAATCTAATTATATAAAAATTCTTTGGTGCAATATATAATGTCAAAGATCCCTGAACCAAAAGAGTTCTTCGGTTTTGAGATTGGTGATGATAGAAAACTAGCTGATTGGGCTCGAATCGTGGAGTACTTCTATACATTATCTAAGTACAGTAATCGTTTATTAGTAAAGGAGTTAGGTAAATCAACAGAAGGACGTCCATTTATAGCAGCGTTTATCTCTAGTCCGGAGAATCTTAGTAGGCTTGAGTATTACAGAAAAATATCTTGTTTGCTCTCAAACCCAGACAAACCACTAGATCAAGACGAGGCAGAGAAGCTGATTAGAGAAGGAAGAGTTATTGTTGCAATAACAAATAGTATACATGCTACAGAGGTGGGAGGTACACAAGGCTCCGTTGAGTTAGCTTATAGACTTACTTCATCTAATGACCCTGATATACTTAGAATACTTGATAATGTTATAGTGATCCTATTTCCTTCATTCAACCCAGATGGTCTAGATCTTGTTAAAGAGTGGTACGATAAGTACATAGGAACAGAATATGAGGGTACATCACCACCTTATCTCTATCATAAATACGCGGGTCATGATAATAATCGAGATGCGTATATGCTAAATTTGGTGGAGAGTAAGTTATTTGCTAAAGTAGTCTACAAAGAGTGGTGTCCTCAGATTTATATAGATCATCACCAAATGGGTAGTTATGGTGCGAGACTTTTCTTAAGCCCGGAAATGGATCCTATAAACCCAGATGTAGATCCCTTGAATTGGTGGGAGGTTCAACTCATAGGAACATATGCTGCATCTAGATTAGAGGCTGAAGGATTCTCAGGAGTAGAGACGCACGCCCCCTTCACACCGGATTTCATATCAGCATTTCAAACAATAAGTTATTTCATGAATATAGTGGGTATTCTAACAGAATCGGCTTCAGTAAAGATAGCTTCACCTATATATATTCATAAACATCAATTGAAGGGATATAGTAGGGGTAGATATAGTGATAGACCCTTCATGCACTACCCAAATCCTTGGCCTGGCGGATGGTGGAGACTAAAAGATATAGTAAGACAGCAAGTAGCCGCCACGATAGCTATACTCGATGTGGCTGCCAGATTTAGAGAAGTGTTTTTGAGAAATGCTTTTCTGAAAGCCATAAGATCCATTAAAAAAGGTTTGGAGTCTCCCCCATACGCTTATGTAATCCCAGAAGATCAACACGATAAGAACGCGGTTTTTAAGTTAATAGAGGTTCTTTTAAACTTGGGGATCAAGGTTCATAAGAGCCTAGAGCCGATTAAGGTAGGTAGTGTATCTTATCCCAGTGGAAGCTTTGTGATATATTTAGCTCAGCCCAGGAGAGCATTGGCAAAGCATTTACTTGAGAGATATTTCTATCCTGACTACGAGGCTACTCGAGACCCTCAGGGAAAACCTATTAAACCCTACGACATAGCTACAGATACTATAGCCGATTTCCTAGGAGTAGAGGTTTACGAGATCAATGATAAATTCTCTGTTAAAAGCGTCGAGATCGATAACTTAACAAGGCCTCTGTCTCTAATAGAGAGAGCAAAGGGTTATTTAATAGATCCTAGGATCAATGAAAGCTATAAATTAATCAATACTTTACTGAGCAGGAATGTAAGTGTCTATAGAGTATTCGAGGAGGTTATAATAGGAGACAAAATAATACCTCCAGGAGCTTTCTACGTAGAATACACTGATCAGGTCTATGAAGTACTTAAAGAGACTTCTGCAACAACCTTTGTTCAACCGATTCATTTGAATAAATCGTTAGATACAAAGAACATGAAAAGAGTGGTTTTCAAGAAAATAGGTATTTACCAAAGGTTTTATGGAGGAAACATGGAAGAGGGTTGGACGAGACTTGTTCTTGAGGAATTCTCATTCCCATATACTCAGATAAGAGATCAACCTATAAAATCAGGTGAATTAGATAAATATGTTGATCTATTGATATTTCCAGATGATCCTTTACCATTTATAACAGGAGAGAACATAGAAGAGGAGCTTAGTAAGAGATTTAAGAGACCTTTCAAACTACCGCCTGTGCCTCCAGAATACAGGAGTGGTATAGGATCCGAAGGCTTAGAGAAACTCAAAGACTTCTTAAACAAAGGCGGAGAAGTATTGACGATGGGACAAGCCGCTGAATTATTTACGAAAGGACTTAAGTTACCTTTGAAGGATCTCACGGAAGATATAACAGATCCTAATCAATTCCTGTGTCCAGGCTCGCTACTTAATGTTGAGATAGACATAACTCACCCACTAGGATTCGGTATGCCAAGAAGAGCTTACGTGCTACTAATAGATAAGCCTGTTTTCGAGATAGTTCCTAATCACTATAATGAGAATTATAAAGTTGTGGCATGGTATCCAGAGCAGAACATTCTTAGGAGCGGGTGGTTAATTGGTGAGAAATTACTTAGTAGAAAACCTGCTCTTATCGAAGCTATTATGGGTAAAGGAAGAGCATATGTCTATGCATTTAGACCAATATTCAGAGCGCAGACAAGAGGAACCTTCAAGCTATTCTTTAACGCGCTATATAGATACACAGAGATCTAGATATACAACAATTATAATTATAATTCTTTTAATTCTTTGAAACCCTCTCTTCCTTTTAAAGGCACAAAAACACAGGGTATATCTTCAATAACCTTTATTTTTTCGACATCTATTTTCTTAACAATATACAAGGTCTGAGACCATATACTTCCAACAGGAACTACCATGATACCTCCAGGTTTAAGTTGAGAAATAAGTTTCTGGGGAATTTTCGGTGACGCGGCTGTAATTATGATTTTGTCATATAATTCTCTATCTATAAAAGTTCCAATACTTCCATCACCAATAATTACAGATACCCTATCATCATATCCTGTCTTCATAAGATTTTCTCTGGCGAACTCCGCTAATTCCTTAACTATCTCTATAGTAACTACGTGTCCAACACCTTTTGATAAAGGATCAATTATTTCTGCTATAATAGCTGCCTGGTATCCAGAGCCTGTCCCCACCTCTAATACTAGTTCGCCCTCCTTAAGATCTAGTCTCTCTGTCATTAAAGCCACCATGTGAGGAGCTGATATAGTTTGATTATAGCCTATTGGAAGTGGTGTATCGACATATGCATACTGCCTATACTGTGGTAGAACAAAACTCTCTCTAGGTACTTTCTCCATAGCTTTTCTCACTTTATCACTCTTAATATATCCCTCAGCAACTAAGTATCTAATTAATCTCTCCCTCTGATCCCTAAATAAGTCCTTGTTCACTTTCTCACACCGATTAAAACAATTATCTCACTATATTCTATGCATTTATTAAAATTAATTAATGGATTCTCATATTGAATCACATCATTTCACTACTTCAGCACATTATCTAACCTCCTCCCCGCCCTTCAGGGCGAAGAGGTTTGGGGTTCATAAGTTATGTATCCTCTAGTATTCTCGGCGATGATAGCTTGATATACGTGAGCCTCGGAAACAACTCTCTAGCGAAATATGATATGCACACTAAGCATACATAATGATAAAACATCTACGCACCCAAGACAATGATAATATTCATAGCCTCATCCCCACCTTGAGAAACGAGGCTTTCAGTTGTAATATTTGGACAGGCAACCGCTACTAAAACATATTCGTAATCACATCTAAAATTACTTAAAAAATATTAGACACTTATACCTGAAAATAATTCAGGGTGAATATATGAGTAAATCTCCGGATAAAGAAAGCAGGAGTAGCGTATTCGATGATCTAGAGATTATGTACGAGGATGAGGATATCATTGTTATGAGAGCGCCTGACGACGAAACATTAATTAAAATGATAATTAAAAAGATCTCTGACACAGGTAAACCCATTTCATGGCGGGAGCTAAGATCATATTTTAGTGGATTAGCCGGAGAAGATAGACTTAGAAAAATATTAATTAAGTTAATAGAGGAGGATAAAATTATTGAAATGCCCGATGGGACTCTTGGTTTACCTGGGATGGAGAGAAATTATGTGCCTAAATCAGATGTGAAAAGAGTTAGACCTCTAGTTCCAAGAAAATTTAGAGAGAGATGGGGAACATCAGCCTCTAGATACAGAAAACTAGGTATGATCAAGGAAACCGTGGAGGAAGTAGAAGAAGAATAGCGGTAGTTTCTTCAGTTATTTAGAATCATCTAGGAATGTTATGATCAAGCTGTAGCATTTATAGCACTCTAAGAATAATCCATAAATAGCTGAGGCCAGGTGTGCAACCAATATGAATAATAAAAAGTGTATAGAGGCTAAAGCAATTATTATAGAAACACAGGTTATTATAGAAACACAAGATAACAAGAGAGCCGTAATTCCTCAAAGAGTATTGTGTGAGGTTCTGAAGAGATACAATATATGCTTATCTTCTCAAGAAATTATTAAACAAATAAAGTGCTAGATTCTGCCACAATGATTTTTCAAATAATAAAATAAGAGATTCGCGGAAAACGTCTTTAGAATATATAGAGGATCTGATCTCTCTTTACTACAGAATTTAGTAAAAACATATAAGCTCAATAAGTATAAGGATATATCGCAGGTGAATAGAGGAAAATGGCACAACAAGGTAGCAATACCGTATTGGTAGGGAAGAAACCAGTAATGAACTATGTCTTAGCAGTACTAACATTATTAAACCAGGGTTTTGATAAAGTAGTTGTCAAAGCTAGAGGAAGATCCATTACAAAAGCGGTTGACACAATAGAAATCTTAAGAAATAGATTCTTAAAAGACAAAGTAAAAGTAGACTCAATAAAGATCGACAGTGAAGAGATAACTAGACAAGACGGTAGAAAAGCTAGAGTATCGACAATAGAGATACAAGTATCTAAGCATGAATAATTTTTAAAAGATCTAACATACATACCCTCTTCTTCCTCATCTTTTTTAAGCCGAGAGGAATCTAATTTATTTCTTATGTAATTGGCACAGGCATCGTTAATAAAAGCATTATTATCCATATGATCAAAACAGCAACTTTCCTATCAACACTACTAAATTTTTCGTAGCTAGCTACCGGAGTAGGCATGTTTAGACCTGTTATGAGAAATATTACTAACAAGAATAATCCTATACTGGTTAGGAAAGTGTCTCTAGTAGTTATTGAGAAAAGTAGTAATATAATCACGAGTAGAAAACTCGTAGCAATATAAATCCTAGGTGAAGTCATGCTCCTTATTATCTGACCACCATCTAATTGTCCCACTGGAAGAAGGTTCATGAAATGTATCAGTATGAGAAGATACCCGGCTAGCGCCTCAGGGCTCAGTAATATATAGCCCTTAGCCCCACTAAAGAACATGTTTTCTAGAATCAGAAAAATCGTAGGGACAACGCTTATAGATACTGTCTCAGTAGGAATAGTTGTCGTAGGTGGGATAACTACGGATAATGATAGTCCGTAAAGAGATAATATAATAGACGCTAAGAAACCGGCTAGCGGCCCTGCGATAGCTAGCGTAGCTAAATCATCGAGTGTAGAAGGTAGAGCTCTCATAAATATTACTGCCCCGAAAGTACCTAGTGTTATTCCTGGTACACCTGGTATGAATATTGGTATTGTACTAGTTACTCCAAGGATTCTTGATACTAGGAAGTGACCAAACTCGTGGAAAGCAAGCACGAAGAGTATACCACATACTAAAATTATTGTTCTTAGTAGTATGCTAAGATCTGTGTAATTGACGCCAAGCTCCCTCTGAAGAGAAACCCATGAGAAAATCCACGTATATGCAGTAAAAGATACTGTAGCTATCGTTAATAGAAGAAAAAGCATAAATGTCTTTCGCGAGATTCTTCCTATGTTTCTTAATCTATATACCTCTAGTATAAACTCTTTCTCGCTTTCTCTATAGATAATTTGATAATTTCTTGGCATTAGAACTTTATATAGCCTCTTAATATGATCTATATTCTTACCTATCTCTAATGGTATTACACTAAGTTTTATGTAGTCTTGGGATAAAGAATATATCTCTTTAATTAAGAAATGATTCGAGATCGTATTTAAAATACTATTAATTTCCTCTTGATTATCTCTGGTCTCATACATGATCTAGACCTGAAATGTCTATCTCCAGATCTCTTAATGTGAGAAGATACTCAATACCGTTAGGAAGTCTTCTTTTTATAACTACCGGAAGAATTTTCCTTTTGATTTCTTCAATAGCTATATAATAAGGATCTTTTCTGTCGAGATTGTCTATATTTATTAGAGGCGGAGCTCCTAAGGAGAGTTGTAGCGCTCTCATAGCAACAATTCTAGCAAGTTCATATCGTGTAAGCTTCTTGATCTCGGCAAACACTATTCTCTTCAATCTCTTCGACCTACAAAACCTCTACAGAAAATAATGGAAAATGAGAGTTTTTAAATAATTTCTTCTATGAAAAATAAAAAGATCTTAATTTATTAATCAAGTTCAGGTGTCTCTGGTTTTCCTTTCTCTTCTCCTTTCTTCTCCTCTTTCTTAGGTGCTGCACCGACGATATCATCTATCTTTAGAATTGTTGTGGCTACCTCAATTGCTCCCTTAATTATTTGTTTCTTAACGAGTGTTGGATCTATTATATTTAATTTCGAGATATCCTCCACAATCTTTCCACTATTCACATCTATACCAGCTAAAGTATAGCCTTCAGCATGATGCTTCCTTAGCTGAAGTATTGTATCTAAAACATCTATACCAGCTGTATTAGCTAGTATAGATGGTATCTCTTCGAGAGCGTCTGCAACTGCTTGTATAGCTAATTGCTCTTTACCGCCAATACTCTCAGCAAATTTTCTTAGTCTCAACGCTACAGCCATCTCGGCAGCGCCGCCGCCGCCGACGACCATTGGTTCTCTTATTATATTTCTTATAGCGTTTAGAGCATCATTAATGCTTCTCTCGGTTTCATCGAGGATCATATCATTTGCTCCTCTGAGGAGAATTGTGGCTGATCTCGGATTCTTTGAGCCTTCTATAAACACCATTTTATCATTACCAACTTTTCTCTCCTCAACTAACTCTGCGTATCCGAGATCTTTTTCTGTGAGATCTCTAATACTGGTCACTATTCTTCCTCCTGTTGCTCTCTCTAGTTTCTCCATATCACTTCTCTTAACTCTTCTAACAGCCAGTATACCTCTCTTAGCAAGAAAATGCTGAGCAACATCATCAATACCCTTCTGACAAACAACAACATTAGCACCAACAGAAGCAATCTTATCAACGTATTTGGATAATATATTCTCTTCCTCTTCTAAGAACTTTCTCATGTATGTTGGGTCACTTATTCTGATCTCGGCATCAATCTCTGGTTTCTCGATCTCTAGTGGAGCATCTAATAAAGCTATTTTTGCACCAACAACTCTCCTAGGCATAGCTGGGTGAACAACTTCTTTGTCCAATACAATGCCTCTGATCAATCTACTATCTGCTAGAGAACCTCCTTTCTTCTTCTCGATCTTTATATTATCTAAAACAACTTCGTATCTATCCCCTCTTTTCTCGGTAGCTATTAAAGCCGCGTCTATTACTATATCCATTAATCTATCCATTATATCAGGAGTCGCTAGATATTTACTGGCTAGAGTAGATGTGAGAACCTTTTTTAATTCTCTCTTAGCAACTTCTTGACCTTGCGGTGTTTCTAGATCTGCTATAGGGATCTTTACTGCTATTTCATCTATTATTCTAAGAGCTTCATTAAGAGCCTTTTTATATCCCTCAATTATAATTGTAGGATGAATATTTTGATCTAGTAATCTCTCAGCCTTCTCAAGAAGCGCTCCTGCTAGTACAATAACACTAGTCGTTCCATCACCGACTTCAGCGTCTGTTGCCTTAGCTGTCTCCACTAGAAGTTTCGCAGCAGGGTGCTGGATCTCCATTTCCTTAACAATTGTTGCTCCATCATTTGTTATTGTTACGTCCCCGAAACTATCAATAAGCATCTTATCAAGACCCTTCGGCCCTAAACTAGTTTTTAAAACCTCTGCTAATGCTCTCGCAGCCAGTATATTACTTCTTAACGCATCTCTACCAACGGTTCTCTGAGTCCCTTCTTTTAGTATAAGAACTGGTATACCGTAGCCAGCAGCCATTCAATCACCATTGATAATAAGAAACGGTTCTATATAAGCATTTCTTTTAAAATTTTTTTTGATTCACTGACAATATTGAAAAAATCTACAACATAAATAGCATACTAATTATTTCGATTTTACAGATCCATTGAGTAAAGCAGGTTTACGATTTAACTCAGTCCGGCCAAGGTCATCATTCGTCAGTCCCGGATTCTTTCATCAATTAATTAATAGTATCATTTTTAAACATCACTTACCAAAATTTAAGTTTGGGAACATCAAACAGAGGTGAATAACAGGATAGTAGATACCGCAAAGAAACAGAAAACGGCTCTATTGGTTTTGAAAAAGCACGAAAAGATTTACGAGACTGAGGCAAAGTCTTTATTAGACACTTTAGGAATAAAAAATATTTTCGTTCACTACGTTAAGAAACCTAATCATAAATATTATATTCAGCAAGATTTTGTAAAAAAATTATCTTTAATAACAGATGGAACAAAACCTAATTTAATAGTTATCTACGATAGACTTAGACCTTGGCAATATTATCACTTGATGAGAGAACTTAAAGAAATAGAAATCTGGGATCTAGTTCATTTAATACTCAACATATTTGATACTCACGCAGGAAATGTGGAGGCTAAATTACAAATTGAGTTGCTCAGAGTAAAACACCAGATCCCCTTCGTGAAAGAGTATATAAGATTCTCTAGGTTGGGAGAACAAGTAGGTTTTATGGGACCAGGAGCATATGGATATGAAGCACTACTTAAATCTCTTAGACGTAGAGAAGTAAATATCGCAAGGAAATTAAAAGAGATCAAGGATAAAAGAGAAATGCAGACCATAAAAAGAAAAGAGTTAGGTTTACCTACAGTATCTATAATAGGCTACACATCAGTAGGAAAAACAACTCTATACAATATTTTAACTGGAGATAAAAAGATCACGGGCCCACACTTATTTAAGACTTTATCGCCTAAGAGTAAATTAATTAATACACCCTGCGGTGAAATGATTGTAACAGACACCATAGGGTTTATTAGAAAAATGCCTCCTGAGATAATAGATGTTTTTCACTCGGTTATTTCAGAGATAAAATATTCTGATGCTATACTTTTACTAACAGATCCTACAGATCCCGTGGAGGATTACTTGGAGAAACTTCAGGTGTCTATAAATATCCTTAGAAAAATTGAAGCCTTAGAAAAACCAATAATAGTTTCTCTCAATAAAAAAGATCTTGTTAATGAAGAGAGGCTTAAATCGTACAAAGAATTAACATTAAATACGATGCTTGAAAACAATGTGTTAGTAAGAGATATAACTGCTATCTCAGCTTTAAGAGGAGATGGCATAGATCATCTTTTAATGATCTTGTGTAGAAATATAGATCATTTAACAATTCGATCTATATATTCCTTTAAGGGATAGTTTTTGAGGAAACCCAAAATCATAATTTTTGATATGGATGGCGTAATTACCAAGATAAAAAATTCGTGGAGATATCTCCATGAATATTTTACACCAGGAACCGATCTTGATTCTGTAAATACTTGTAAAGAAAAATATATTAGAGGCGAGATATCGTATGCTAGATGGATGAGTTGTGATATAGAGACCTTATTAAAGAATGCTAGAAGAGAAATTTTTAAACACGAAATTATAAATGCCTACAACAAGGTAGCTATATATGAAGAGATCAAAATACTTATCAAGGAGGCAATTAGCAGAGGTATCAAAAAATACGCTATCGTAAGTGGAGGAGTATCTATTCTCGCTAGAATTGCTGGTTATAAATTAGGTATAGATGAGGTATATGCAAATCATCTAATATTTGATTCCAGAGGAGCCTTACTGCCTGCGGGCATTCCTGTTGTAGAACCTTTTGGAAAAGGCTTCATTATTAGAAAGATTCTTAGCTACAAAGGTTTAGACGAGAGTGAGGCTGTATATATAGGCGATAGTATATGGGATCTACCGGCATTTGAAGTAGTTGAATACCCGATAGCTATAAACTGCGAAGAGTGCTACAGAGATCCCTATAAAGACAAGATCATGTATGTTTCCTCTCATAAGGAACTTCTTGATCTATTATTTAAAAACCTGTTGATTTAAGAGATAAAGATCTTATAACGAAAATTAATAAAAGTTATATCTAGTTAAACTAATTAGAGGATGTTAGAGTATTTGGTGGTATTAAGTGAGTACATTAGATATAGATATTGCTATAACAACTGATAGAACTATGATGAGTGATCATCACGGAAGAGAATTTCTAGGCTTCATGGCTACAGGTCCTTCACTATATATGCCTGAGTTTTTCTGGATGTATATATGTTGTCCAAAACCTAAGGTAGACAAATACGGGAGACCACACATAGCGCCATATGGACTGCGAAAAGTTGAGGCTAAATTGCTTGACGAGGGATTTAAGGCAGCTGTTATAGATCCTGACTACATCGACAGATACCTGGACAAGATAAAGATTCTTATGATAGGACACCACGACTATTTCGCTTATGGACCGCCTAGCTCCGAGTGGTGGTTAATAACTAAGAAAATACCTGTTAATAGAAAGAGCTTTATAAAGTTCCTCTCAAGAGAAGATATAAGAAGAGCTAAGAAAAAAGGTCTCAAGATTGTTGCCGGAGGACCGGCTGCCTGGCAGTGGTTCTGGGAGCCTAGTTATTGGGAAAACTTCGATATAGATGCTATAATAGACGGTGAATCAGAGAGAATCCTTCCTGAGATAGTGAGAAAGCTATTAAATGGAGAATCTGTACCTAGATACATATACATTGGTGTTCATGACGCACCTTCACTCGACGAGATCTCTACGATAAAAGCACCCAGTGTTAACGGTTTAGTAGAGATCATGCGTGGATGCCCTCGTGGATGCAGTTTTTGCTCGGTTACTCTGAGACCTCTAAGGCACTATCCTCTTGAGAAAATAGAGAAGGAGATACTAGTTAATGTTAGAAATGGTGTATTATCTGGTATATTACATAGTGACGATGTACTTTTATACGGAGCTAAGGGTGTTATTCCTAATCCGGATGCTTTAATTAAGGTTCATGAATTAGCCTTAAAATATTATAAGAATCTAGCATGGAGTCACGCTTCTCTCGCAGCAATAGTTGTTGCCCAGAGAGAATATAAATTAATAACTAAATTAACTGAAATGATCTATTCGAGAACAAATCAGGACTATCTAGGTGTTGAAGTAGGTATAGAAACAGGATCTATTAGATTAGCAAAGATCATAATGCCTGCTAAAGCTGCTCCTTACAGACCCGAGGACTACCCCTCAATTGTTGAAGAAGCATTCGCTATAATGCATGAACATCATATTATACCAGCAGCTACTTTTATACTAGGTCTCCCAGGTGAGAGAGAAGATGATGTATTAGCAACGGTAGACTTAATAAAGCGACTAAGACCATATAGAAGCTTGATTGTTCCCATGATATTTGTTCCTATGGGTGTACTAAAGCGAGATAAGGAATCAGGTATACAGGGACTAAAGCTTACGAGGGCTCACATAGAGGCTCTCTGGGTAGCTTTTGAGCACAGTGTTTACTGGGCTGAGGATATTGTGTCAAAATACTATATCAGAGGAAACAAAAGTTTTATACTTAGATCATTGCTAAGATTCTTTTTAAATATGGCTAGAAGAAAAGGTTATTCTCTTAAGAAACAACTCGGTAAATATGAAGAGGTGATACTTTCGATAACATAGACGGTGTCTGTATATATGCTGAAAGAGGATATATATGAGACTTAGAAGAGATCTTATAGGGAAAATATATTTTTTATTGCCAATGGATCGTATCGAATTAGCTTTAGCTGAAGTAAATACATTAATTGACACATTAAAGCTAGAAGTGATTCATATGGAGCCAGGAGTTATAATAGTGAATTGTATAGATCATGTTTGTGAAGAAAATACTCTCAGAAGATTCTTAGAGACTAATTTATCTATGATCAAAGAATTAGGCATGACTCTATGGGCTTTTGAAGATATAGTGACAAGCGACGAGCTAAAGAATATTTTGATTAAATTAAGAGATTATTTATGTTTATCAGGAGAACTTAGGATCAGAGTTATTAAAGATAAATACATTAAAATTAACCCCTATGAAGTTATGAACTTATTAGATAAGTGTTTCATAGAAAATGTTAACACAAGTATCATAGTAGGTAACGTGGTAGTTATTGGTCGAGCTCTGTACAGGAGAGCTCTAACCCAGAAAGAGAGTTTAAAACTAGATGAATCTGCTACAATGAAATTAATTGATGCTAAATTTATGAATGATCTTTTAATTGGAAAACGAAGAGATAAGTCTGTAATATACGATCCTTTTAGTGGTGTAGGATATTTAATTTATGAGAGCTGTAGAAGAGGTTATAGAGTAGTTTTATCAGATATTGATTTAAAAAAGATCTATAGAGCTAGAGATATTCTCACTAAGAATAATTGCCTTGATTATGATTTGTTTCAGGCAGATGCTTTTAATCTACCTATAAGATCAAGCGCAATTGACGGAGTAGTATCAGATATTCCTTACGGGAGAAGATCAAAGATTATAAGCAAGAGTGGTGCTAAGGATCTATATGCTTTAATTAATGAGTTAGTAGAGATACTTAAGCCTCAGGGATTAATTACATTAGCTATGAGTTATGATCAGTGGAGATACTTAAGTGAGAGGATCCAGATAAGTTTTATCAGAAATTTATCATTACAGCATCTTCATAGCAGCTTACATAGAGTCTATGTTATGCTAAGAAAAAATGATATCTAGGTAGCATAAGTCTCTTAAGAAAAAAGTGAGTACTGGCCCTAAGGCTTTCTCCAGTTAATATTTTTATACGGTATTTTGAGGAAATTAATTAGTTTCGAGAAAATATCTTTGTATCTACTATCTCCGTAGCTTACCCTGAATTTCAATTTGCTATATTTCATTCTTAAAACTAATTTGCCTTCATAGTCGTATATAGATATGTATCCTTTAACTCTCTTTCTAGGATTCATAACAAGGTCTACTTGAGCTGCGTAACAATTTTCAGGCAGAGCTATCTTTATTGAGTAGGCTTCTCCAATAGAATAGAGCGTTTTTACTTTTGTTCTTAGACCTGTTGGTTCACTTATACTATCTCCGCATATTACATAAGCGAATCTTCTTTTAGCATGAAGATTTCTTCTACTCCTAGATCTCTCATAGAAGAGCTCTATCTCTCTTTTTGCCCTCATGAAATAATCACTTTATCAAGATCTATTTTTGCTTGAGAGGCATTATCTATCACCAACGTGATCATATTAGACGAAATGCTTAAGATCCTTATTGAGATACTATTTTTCTCGATTACTATAGTGTATTTACCAACTCTGAAATCTTCTGAAAATTCTTCAAGTAATTTGCCTGTTGTGTCATATAATGATAATCTTAGTTTATGAATTTCCTGATTCTCCTCTCGGGATCTTATTATATGCATTATTATCACTATATGTACCCGCAAATCAAGTTTTTATAGAAAATCTAAAAAATTCTATTCCTATTAGAATTTATAGAGAAATGAATCTTGCGTCAAGAGACTCGTCGAATATATGTCTGCGACTCATACTCCATCTATATAAGCCCTCGACTCCTCTTGCAGCTTCTCGAGATATTTTATCAGCTAAATATATTGGATAAGGTGGTTTAGAGCGACGGTATCTCTGGTTAAATGTTCTCTCGATGTAGTACTCAACATCTTCTATTGATACTCTGTGACCAATTGTTACATAATATTTATCCTTTGATCTTTCATTAGAAACAATTATTCCAACTACTCTATTGTTATGAATTATGACTTCTCTTCCACCGATTTTAGAGACTTCACCTACTAATAATTTCTTAGCCACCCCAATGCTTGGTCGATCCAATACAACACCTATGTGACTTGCTATTCCTAGACCTCTCGGATGAGCTATTCCGTGGCCATTAACCATTATAATCGTATCATCTCTATTCCTGAGTCTGAGAAAGGCTCTGAGCATCAGAGGCGCTTCTCGAAATGCTAAATATCCAGGTATATATGGGAACGAAACCTCGCTAGAGACAATACTTAGATCTACAACTTTAAGATCTCTTATATCCACTGCCACAGCTGCTGCGAAACCTTTCTTACTATCTTTATCATACGACACATCTAATCCTACAACAATATTGGGTTTATGATCCAGGGATTTTATAATTACTTTCTTAGCAAGAATTTCCTGAACCCTAGATATTTTTGATAGATCTATTGTAATGGATCTCTATCCTCATCTAAGAGAATAAGATCTCTCTATATAATCATTTTCAGTTATAGCAACAACATCTACTCCCTCTCCTGACATAGTGTCTCTCCTAGAAGCCATCCTTATACTCTCTACAGCTAACTCTATTGCTGCATTAAGATCAAGATCCTTCTTATACTTACTCTCAAGAATACCTATCGCTATTTGTGCACCAGTGCCTACTGCCGCGAAATCGTCTTCTATTAAGGAGCCGACAGGATCCATAACATAGATATGGGGTCCCTCCTGATCTATTCCTCCGACAACAATTTCTGTTAGAAAAGGCATGTATTTATACGAATACAAAATCATTGAGAGCTGTTTAGCTGCTCCTCTAACTGTTATTGGATGTTTGGTTGAGATCTCATAATATCTAATTTCATTACTTATTATTCTTGAAATTGTTTGCATATCTGCAAATAATCCCGCGGCAGCTATCGCGATTTTATCGTGTATTCTAAAGATCTTTTTAACAGATCTACTTAAAACATAGCCTCCATAAGAAAATTTTTTCTCTGCTGCTAAAACAACCGAGTCTTGAAGTCTTAACCCTACAGCTGTTGCCCCTGTACCTATCTCTAGAATAATCTCACCCTCCTGATAATTCTATTTATGAAAATATTTTATATTTAAAGATCTAATTGATCATATGATCCTAGATTTTAACCGAATAAAGCGGATAAACCCTCTGCTATAGTTTCTTCAGAAACCTCCTCTTTTTTCTCCTCCTTAGGCTCTTCTTTAACTTCTTCTTTTCTAACCTCTTGCTGACTCACTTGCTCAATAGGTTTGATTAAACCTATTTTCTGTGCAAGGACAGATGCTCTTGCTAGAGCTCTTAGTAGTAGATACATTATATTCTCACTACTTATAACTCCTACCTCAGACGCTAGATTAATAGCTCTGCTATATGCTCTCATTAAAACAATCCTTAAAACGCCTATGTCTGGAATAACGATCTCAGATGCTAGACTCAGAGCGTTTTTCATGGCTTCTTCGAATGTTGCTCTATATTTTAAGAGATCTAGCTTCAGAGAATCCTCACTAAATAATATACCTTCTTCGTAGCCTACTATTATTTTCGGTTTAACCACTTTAGGTAATATATCTAGTTTAGCTAGTAGAGAAGCTAATTCAGATGATATTTCCTGACCTTCCCTAGCCACAACAGTATCTCTTATTACATGTATTTTACCTTCCCTAGGCTGAACAGGTATCTTTAATCTACCAAAAACACTCATCATAGGGCCTGGGGGAATGTCTGTAGGACCTGCTGGAACTACTATATCATAGGGTGCTTTTTCTCCTGGCTTAATTTTCGTATATGCATACAAGCTAAATATCTTGTCTGCCAGTACAAATACATTGTCGCTACCTGAGAAAACTATAGCAACCGGCTTGGTTAAATACTTACTTAATTCTTCACCTCCTTTCAATCCCGCCTTCTCTAATGCTTTTAGAAAAATTTTGTTCTTAACTGCTTTAACCATGTATTTATTTTCTTCAAGTTCTCTCTTGAATTCTTTATAAATTTTTGTCTCGAGATTCTCTAGGTCTAGTACTACAAACGCTCTAGACTTGCTAAGAAGATCCACTAACTCATTAATCTTCTTCTGTTTCTCTAGTAAGCTTTGCTTGGTTACTTTTTCTAAAGATCTTTTCTCTATCTCGCGAAGAGTTTTTAGATATAATTTTTTAGTTCTACCTTTCATCTCAAGTACACCCTAACAGGAGTTCCCATAGTTGTCTTGATGATAATATGATCAACTACTTGCTCAAGAGGTTGTTTTACTTTACTCTCGACATAACTAAGGATCGCTAGTATATTATCAGCTAAATCCTCCGGTTTCATTTTCTCTGAACCCACTCTACATGAAACAAAAAGCTGTTCTTTATTTCTTAATCTCGTAACAGATCTGTAGTAGTTTATTTGCGAGATAACATCTGTATTAGCTGGGACAGGCGTAGGCGCCTTTCCTCTAGGACCTAGCGCAGGGCCTAGTACTCTACCTGCGATGCCCATAAGATCTGTTTTAACAAGGATCCAGTCACATTCAGAGGCTATTTTCTTCGCTCTTTTCTTATCTATATTCTGGAGCTCTTCTCTCGTTATTAAGAGATCTGCACCTCCCTCTTTAGCCCTAACAGCCATATCTCCATCTGCTATGACGCAGATCTTGTTTTTCTTACCTAAACCCTTAGGCAGGTAAACAGCATCTCTAAATCTAACTTCCTGAGATTTTGGATCCAGACCTTTAAGCACTATTTGAAGATCTACTCCCTGAACAAATTTTTTGCTCCCACCTAGTTCCAGAGCTTCTCTTATTTTACTAATCAAGGTCTCTTTAGATATCATAATTAAACCCTCAGCTACTTAACCATTTCTCTTCGTATTTTTTAAATATTTCATCATATACTCCAGCATCAATTTCCTTAGAAACCTCCTTAGGATCCTTCTTATCCACAGTTAAACCTATAGATCTTGCAGAGCCTAGCAGTGACTTTACGGCTGCTTTAAGAGACTTAGCATTTAATTCTCTCTTTTTCACAATAGCTACCTCAATAATTTTCTCTAGAGACACATCCCCGATCTTCTTCTTCGCAGGATCACCGGAGGGCTCAGACACGTTTGCTGTCTTTAAAAGAAGATCTGTTGTCGTCGGTAGATCTATTTTAATATCATACTTCAGAGTATCCTGATCAACAAATATCTTAACTTTCACCACATATCCCTCATATTTCTTAGTTAATCTATTGATCTCATCCATTATCTTCAAAGGATCTAGCCCTAGTTGCTGTAGAGCCGGAGCCAGAGGAGGAGCTACACTGGCTTTCCCAGCCTGTATCTCTGCTCTCACAACTCTTACTCTAGGCATCATAGACACGCTCTAATTCGACTACTTAAAGTATATTTTAGAGAAAGATATAAGCACTTTTCACCTTAATATAGAATTGAGGACAGAGATATCTTGACAGAGGAAGAGAAGATCGAGGAGGAGAAACCTAAACTATCTATTAAAGAAATGTTAAAGGTTATTCCACCTCCTCATATGCTGAAAGAAGAAAAAAAGAAGCATATTACTGAGAAAAGAATAAAGGTGATGCATTCGGACGACGTTAAAGAAGGCTTTATAGTAATTAATCCTAAACTCGCTAACTCCCTAGGCATAGAAACTCACGCAGAGATCTCAGTAAAGGGGAAGAGAATAAGATTCGAAGTTATTTATGCAGATAATGCCCCAGAAGACGCTATTATAGGAAATAGGGAAGAACTAAAGAGATACGGAATCGCGGATAATAGTATCGTGGTTGTGAGAAGAGCTTGAGCCCGGATGAGGAAACTTTAGACGAGTATAGATTCGTTAAAGTGAGAGATGAATTAGGTGATTTAGCTAATATATACGTTAATTTAATAAAGAGATTTAGAAAAGATCTTAAGCATTTAAGTAGAGATAAAGAAAACGACGTGAGCAAATTAGGACAGACCTTAGAGAGAATTCGTGTGCTTAGAGCAAGATTAAGATTTTTACTTGAATTTATCACTAATTCTCTTACTCGCGAAGAGATCAGATCAGACATTAGAGAAGATCTGGAGATCATAACAAGTTTTTTTGAGTTAAGTGCATTAAGAGACGAGAGAAGCATGCTTGAAAAATTAATTAAATTAAGACCAGAGCTTAAAGAGAGTCTAGAGAAAGATTTGAGAGACATAGAATATATCCAAAATATAGCTACAAAGATCTATGTAGTGAAGAAAGATTAAGCTAGCTAGAAATTATTTCAGTCCAAGAACAAAAATTAGCGATGAATAAGACATTCTTCTAATTCGTCTAATTTACTCTCAATATATTTTGATAAAGAATTTAGTCCCTCATTATCTTTATTTTTTAAATTTAGAACTTTTTCCTCTCCTGGAATAATAATTTTTTCTACATCTCTAGTTCTCGAGATCGTGAAAAGTGGATAAAGATGTATATCGCTATATAACTTCTTGTAGCTATCAAATACAACAGGTTTAAGTAGTGTCTTAGCTAAACATGAGTGAAAATGTGCGTATTCCAGCGAATCCTTTAGATTCCATATATGCCTAGATAGTTTCTCATATTTTGGAGCCGGTAAATATTCTTTTAATTCGTTAATGACTAGTCTAGGTTTTAGAATATTCTCATCTCTTAATTCGAAGATTATTTTTAGGAGGCTTAAACTGAAAGTCTCTAAAAAACTGATCCACCCACTGTAGAGAGTATCTAGATCAGTATGGTACACAGGAATAGTTTCACTAAAATTATAAAGTGTTATCGTAGGTATACCACTTTGTATAAATGATATCGAATCCATGTAGGGGTGTCCGTAGCCGTCTAGAGTATTTTTCATACTAAATTTATTAGCAAAAAAGTGCCCTAGATCTGGTAGTGAATACGATACATGAATAGGTTCTTTAAATGCTGTATCTATAACAATCGAAATCATTGTTTTTGTTAAGAGATCCTCTATATCAAATATTTTCCCTAGGTAATACCTTGATCCGTAAGCCCAGTACCACCCAGGGTTCTTCGGATCTCCGAACTCTTCTGCTGAGAAACTTAATAATCTTATTGTAGGTAGGTTCTGAGGATGTACCCTATCTAAATTCTTAGCTAAAGATAATAAGGTTAATAGTCCTATCCCATCATCTCTAAAACCTGTGAACCAAGAATCGTGATGAGCTGATAAAATAACTTCTTTATAGGGATCTTCTTCTATTAACATATCAAGTATATATCCTCTCGCCGTATTTACTGTACTTTTAAGATCTATACTAATTCTCTTCCCTAAGTACTTTTTTAGAAAAGGATAATCATTTAGTTTGATATGAACCGCTGGTATAGGAGACTTAATACTTTTATAGAAGGAGTAGTGCCATTCTCCATTAATAACTATTCTTCTTCTTCTCTTAGGGTAGTAGTCATAGAAAACGACTCCTAAGGCTCCTCTCTCAACAGCTAGGTTATACAGGATCCATATATTATCAGGGTAATCCGTCATTGAAATTAGTAATATCTTATCGTGGCAGTTATTTATGTCATTAGTTAAGTTGCCCTCTAGAACTAAATCACCGCTAAATGGAGGCTGAATACTGCACTCAACACTTCTATTAATAACACATCTGTCCTGAGACCATTTCAGTGTCTCTATAGAATGTATCGTTGCTTCACTACATATATTTTTACAAGCAATATCTCTCGAGAATCTGAGCATATCATACTCTCTTTCCCAACCAGTTACTCGCTCACTCATAAGATAGTCATAGATTAGTTCAGTGAGATAATAATTCTCCACTGAACAGCCCTAAGATTTTATTACAGAGCTTCAATCTATTTAAGCATCTAACTCAGTGATGTAATTGCCTTAGTCATGTTTATCTTAAATTATTCTCTTTAGTATTTTTATAATGGGTCTTTTTATGTCTAACATAAATGCTCCTAAGATCATAACAGAGATTCCTGGCCCCAAAACAAAAGAAATCATTAAAGAGTTTAATAAGTACATAGCTACATCTACACATGATCCTATGTATCTGCCACTGGTCATTGAAAAAGGTGATGATATATGGCTAATTGATATCGATGGTAATGTGTATCTTGATTTCACCTCTGGCGTAGCTGTTAATAATCTTGGTTGGCCCACTCATCCTGAAATCAAAGATATTGTTCTGAAACAATTAGATCTCTTGGCACACGCAGCTGGAACAGATTTCTACAATAGATATCAACTTGAACTAGCTCGAAAATTAGTGAGTATATCACCAGGTTCATTCAATAAAAAAGTTTTTTTCAGCAATAGTGGTACAGAGGCAAATGAGGCAGCAATAAAATTAAGTAGATATGGAACTGGGCGAAAATACTTCATATCTTTCATAGGAGGATTTCATGGACGCAGCATGGGTTCGCTTAGTTTAACTGCTTCAAAGCCTATTCATAAAAAACGCTTCTTCCCATCCATGCCTGGAGTAATTTATGTCCCGTACCCAAATCCTTATAGGAATCCCTGGAATATAGATGGATATGAGTACCCAGATGAATTAGTAGGGAGAGTTCTCGACTTCATAGAGTACTGGGTATTTCAACATATTGTTCCATCTGAGGAGGTTGCTGCAGTTTTTGTGGAACCTATACAGGGCGAGGGAGGATATGTTGTTCCTCCAAAGAATTTCTTTAGAGAACTAAAGAAACTTCTAGATAGATATAATATCCTATTGATAGATGACGAGGTTCAAATGGGTATGGGAAGGACAGGAAGATTCTTTGGTATAGAGAATTTTGATACTGTTCCCGATATAATAACCTTGGCTAAGGCTCTTGGTGGTGGTGTTATACCTATTGGAGCAACAATATTTAGAAGTGATCTCGATCCTGAGCCTGGCGCTCATAGCAATACCTTCGGAGGCCACGCATTAGCTTCAGTAATAGCTCTAAAAACCATTGAGCTAATCGAGAAGATACTTCCATCTGTTAAAAGAAATGAAAATATCTTTGCTAAGAGATTAAATGAATTAAAAGAAAAATATGATCCTGTGGGTGACGTGAGAGGCTTAGGAATGGCCTGGGGTATCGAGTTCGTTAAAGATAGAAAGACAAAAGCTCATGACGTAGATCTGAGGAACAGGGTATTACTGAATGCTTTAAAGAGGGGGCTAGTTCTGTTGGGTAGCGGTAAGAGTAGTGTAAGACTGATCCCTCCACTAACTATATCACCTGAGAAAATAGAGTTGGGATTAGATATTCTCGAAGAAGCAATTAAAGTCTCTATAAGTTAATAGCTAAATAACTTACTTAAAATGATCAGATTAATTTTTAATAGTTTTTAAGACTTAATATGTAAGTAGTCTAAGGGATGCATATATGCCTACACATGGTTCAATGACTAAAGCAGGTAAAGTTAGAAGTGCTACACCAAAGATTCCTAAAAGACCAAAAAGAAATCTTATTCCGAGAGTTAGAAATAGAAGAGAGTTTTGGATAAGAGAGAGAAAAGCTCAAGGACTTCCTGTTCCAACAGTAGTTCCACCATCGTCTGTTCCTAGAAAAACTAAAAGCTAATTAGACAGAGATTATGGAAAAAAGATCTGATATGTGCGAGAAAGTCGTAGGCATTTTAAGAGATAAGATAATTTCTTTATTAGCTATTCCACATACAGGATATACATTTGACGAATTAAGAGAGACTTTGGAAAGCGAGGGTTTATATATTGATAGTGTGTGTCTAAGAAAAATTCTTTCGGATCTTATAAGAAGAGATCTTATTAAAAAATGCTTCTCTAAGGATAAACACAATAGATTTGTTTTCAAAATTAATTGTTAAGAATTACTGCTGTACTCTAGAGATCTTAATAGATTACAAATTATACCAGTAGTTTTTTAACTTATTTATATTAGATATTGTTTTTGGAGAAACAATATATATGTCTAGAAGTGAAACAAGATCTTTAAGTAAAGAAATTGCGAAAACAAATAACTATAAAGGATCCTTATTCTATGACGAAATAGCAGAAGACTATGAGGAAGAGATCATATATGGATCCTTATTCTACTATGAGCACTATAAAGCCATAGCTGATTTTATACTTAGATATGTTCTCAGCAATGGTTTAAGGAAAGAGGTCAAGATACTAGACATAGGATGTGGAACAGGGTTCTGGACCAAGATCTTTAGAGACTTAGGTTTTGATGTTGTAGGACTGGATCTGTCTTCTAAGTCTATTGAGAAAGCCTTCTCCAGAGGTCTCGAGGTCTTTGTCAATGACGCATCTCATATGTCTCTTAGAAAAGAATCTTTTGATGTAGCCATAGCACTTTCATCTGTGGTTAATCACTTGGATGATCTAAGTGGATTTCTAAGAGATGTTTGGCTAGTTCTTAAGAAAAACGGTTACTTAATCTTTGATTTCGATAGTGCATGGTCTATAGATAACTTCTATGAAGCTCTCTTATTTAAAAATTCTCCTAGAGAGATATTGACTAAATTTATTAGTTTCGGGTTTCTTACTAAAGGCTATAGAATTTACTGGGACTTCGGTGATATATATATAAGGGTGTATTCTCCTCTAGAGGTTATTAATAGTCTAAGACGCTACGGATTCAGAGTACTTAGATTCGAACCCATACATATTATCTCCTCTATAATACCTGTAAGGGTTCAGGAGAAAACAAAGAATCCTTTAATGAAAAGGATCATAGACACGATACATAAAATAGATAATGGATTAAGAAAAAACATACCGTTTTATATTGCCCCGTTCTCAGTGTCTTACATAGTTCTTGCAAAAAAACAAAATGAGTATTCTTATTCTTCGTAGTCTTCTTTATGGTTCTTAGATACTGTCTCCACTATAATAACTGATACTATTTGACCAAAAGGCGTTACTATAGGTATATACACAGTTTTTCTCATTTATACCTACCCCTAATAGATACTTTTAAATTAAAACTAATTTAAGCCTTTCCATATGTATTTAAAATTAATACATCTAGTATAAGCATACTTAAATCCTTAATTAACAGGTCGAGACAGAATATTTGATAAGAGAAGCCAGCTCACTCCAAGCCGCTTTCGAGCAATTTGTTTATATCACTTCACACTTATCGATAAGATATGCGTAATTCTTCTATGAGTTTAAAGAGTTTGTTGTAGCATTGCTCCTCGCTACATAGTATCTTTATTAATTTGGTAAGATCTTCCCTAGAGGAATTTATAATGTCACGTACGTCATATCCTATAGCGAAGTATCTTATTGCTTGCGCATATGTAGCTAATTTGTCGCATATATGAGCTAGTATGGCCTCTGTTGAGTTTGTTTCCCTATATCTCTTATAAAAACTAGTTATAATCTCTGAATCAATAGTTTCGAGAGCTTTTATCTCGATATGATTCTTTAGTTCTCCTATTTCTTCAGAAACGATTTTATTGATATCGCCCACAATAGCCTCGGGCACGTCATGGATTATTACAATAGCTAGGGAGTTTAATAGCGTTTTCTCTTCAATAACTCTCAGCCTAATTAATTCGTAACCGATCACGAGACATAGTAGTGCAGTCTCATACATATGGGATGCGATAGTCTCAGCAATACACGATGGCACACCTCTCTGAACCCATCCCGTCCGAGGACTATTCTTCAAAGCCTCTAATACCTTCATTATCTTATTCAGGTAAGTCTTCATGAAACATCACATCAGATATAAGGTGTCGGGATAGAATTTAAGTTTTCATATTCTATAGCATATAAATCATGGCATAATACTATACCATGGCTATTGCTGTGAAACGCGTATATTTGATCTCATATGCTATTCGCTGAAGATCCACGAGACCTTAAAATGACTCTCTGAAATTAACATTAACTTAGAGTCTTAGACGCCGCGGCCGGGATTTGAACCCGGGTCACGGGCTCGACAGGCCCGCATACTGGGCCGGGCTATACTACCGCGGCTCCATAAAATTATTTTTGAATTGGTTTTTTAAACATTATGCTTTTAATCTATCTTGATATTATTCGTATTTAGGTGTGTATTAAGTGAAGGTACCTAAGGTCATTGTCACGTATTGTCCTAGGTGTAAGGCTCATACCGAGCATAGTGTGACTATTTATAGGCATGGTAAGAGGAGAACTTTGGCTGAGGGTCAGCGTAGGTACCTGAGGAAACAAGAAGGTTATGGTTCTAAGAGGAAGCCTGAGCAGAAGAGATTTGCTAAAGTCACTAAGAAAATTGTTCTTAAATTAAAGTGTCAGAAGTGTGGTATGATAACCCATAGAGAGGGTATAAGGATCAAGAAAATTGATCTAGTGGAGGTCGTTAAGTGATGAAGAAGAGGAAAATTCTTATTCCAGAGCCTAGATCAAGATTTCTAAGAATTAAATGTCCGCAATGCGGTAATGAGCAAATAGTTTTTGACTACGCCACGTATCCCGCTAGATGCTTGATCTGTGGATACCAATTAGTTATACCTACTGGAGGTAAAGCTATTATAAGAGGAGAAGTCGTGAGAATACTAGGCTAGTTCCCTAGGAGAAAGAAAATGGTTTTAAAAAGAAAACCTCTACCAGATGTAGGAGAATTAGTCGTGGCTACAGTTACTAGAGTATTTGACTACGGAGCATATGTGAAATTAGATGAGTATAGAGGCTACGAGGCTTTTTTACCGTGGAGTGAGATAACAACAAAGCATTTTAAAGATATTAGAGAGGTTGTGAGAGAGAATCAAAGAATCGTGGCTCGAGTAATTAGAATTGATAGGAAAAAGAATCCTCCCTCAATAGATATCTCCTCTAAGAGAGTGAGACCTGATGAACAAAGATCAAAAGTCATTGAGTGGAAACGTGCACAAAAAGCACATAGTATACTAGAATTGATTGCTCAACAAACTAAAAAGAATATCGAGGAAATATATAAAGAAATAGGTTGGAAATTAGAAGATAAGTATAAAGATATTTTATACGGAATCGAAGAAACTGTTATGAGAGGTCCAGAGGCAGCAATTGAAGCAGGAGTAGATAAAAACCTAGCAGAGATTCTATATGAGATAGCGAGAAAACACATCGAAATTAAGAAAGTTTCTGTTAAGGGTATATTAACACTAAGATCATTAGAACCTGACGGAATCGATAAAATAAAAGATGTCTTAAAAACAATGTATGATACAGCTTATCACTACAGTAAAAAAGATCTTGATAAAATAGAGATTTATACTGTAGGAGCTCCACGCTATAGATTAGAACTAGAAGGTTTTGATTATAAAGTCCTTGAAAAAATACTTGCACAAGTACTTAACAAAGCTAATGAAATAGCTAATAAAAAACATGTCGAGATATCTTTCGAGAGGATATAACTTCTATGAAATATATGATAAGAAAATGTCCGAAATGCAGGATATATACTCTCAGAGACAAGTGCCCTATATGTGGTTCAGAGACCGTGACTCCTCACCCACCAAAGTTCAATATAGAAGATAAGTATGTTAGGTACAGAGTGCTTGCAAAAAAGGAATCTCAGTAAAGACTTAGCTTCGCTTAAGATTTTAAAGTTATTTCTTCTTAAGCAATTTAATCAATTCCTCAAAAGAAATTACCTCTCTATCACCATTCCTATCTCTAATAACGATCTCTCTCTCATCTACTTTATCGACTAAGTATTTACTTCCTCTTATCTCTATTACATTGTTTTTCTTTATATCGAAGATTCTTAAAGAAATAATTTTTTTAGAAAATCTACCAGAAGCTGAGACTCTTACGTTTTCGTCAGTTACCCCTGCTATAAATCCTTTATATTCTTTAATCAAACTATTAGCTAAATTAAGAGCGATATTCCTCGAAGTCACTTTTATATCGATTCCCCATTTATTCTCCTCGATATCGCTTATGAAATTTCTAATTGTTTCAGGAAGATCCTCAATATATCTCTTTATATCACGTATTTTCTCTAAAGATAGTTTAGGATACCCTCTGACCTGGATTACCGCTTCGTAAGATTTTGTTCTTTGAGCAATACATACTGGACATAGTCTCTTTACTATATCTACCTCAATTACGTAAGTTTTAGCTAATTCTATATCTTCTACTCTACCACTTACTCTTACCTCGGCAAATAATCTCTGATTTCTCTCCACAAGAAGTATATCCTTGATCTCTACTTCATCTATTTCTCTCGCTGGTTTTATTTTGGAGGATAATATTATTGACAGAGGGATCACTAGATCATGTCTAAAATCTTCCGCAGATAACCATGAGTCGCCTATTTTCACAGAACCACAATTTGGGCAAAAAATCATATCTATTCTTTGGGGAAGAATTGCTATATCTCTCTCTTTAATAAAACAATCAACACAAAGATATCCTATGATCCTTGTTTTCTCGTCTTCCTCTCTTCCGCATCTAGCACAGAATCTAGTCATTCTTTGAGCATCTCGCTGATTTTATTACTATTCTAATAGACATAAACAATAACAATATTTTAATATTCAAATACTAATATTTGAACATGTTTTATTCCGTCTATCTCCAAAGCATCTGTTTCACTAGAAATATAACCTATCTCACTTAATCTCCTAATTATCTTATTTCCGATAGCATTAACTATGTTGGCTTTTCTAAGAAGAGGAATTATTTCATCAAACTCTAAGAGTTCTCCGCCGTAAAACAAAGGATCAATTCTTAAATTAATATTAAGCCTAGAATCATTTAATGTCTTTCCTAAAAGCTCTTGGTCACATATAGCTAGTATGATATACTCCTCAGATCTATGTACCTTTACCCAGAAAAGCTCCTTGTCTGAAATATCTATAGTCATGTTACCACGTTGTGTCACACATACTTTACCGTAGTTTCAGCACCGCATGCTAAGCACTTAAGTATATATATTTTTCCTTGTCTTATCAATTTTGTATCAATCGAGCCACATGTAGGGCATCTTACGTATGTTTTTATAAATTTATCAAATAACTCGTAGAGAGATTTTGTTGATATTCTATCATAGATCTCTAGAGAACCAGACGATGTTATTGAGCCAGGTTTACCTAATTCCTTAAGAAAATATCTCATAATTATCTTGGGGTCTCTATCCAGTCTCTCTGATATATGCTGAAGATTTTTTATAGCAGTCTTATTAGTGAAATGCTCGATCTCCAGCTCAGGAAGATCCAGTGCTTTAGTATCTCTTTTCTCTGGAAGACTTTTATAGAGCTTATCTAACAGCTCCAGATACTCCTCATATGTAGACATATCCAGCACCCATCTAATAATCATTTATGGAACTATTAATGATTTACAAAGGATTGAAAGCCTCGCCCTTTTAGGGCGAGGGTCGGCCAATTATGAAAAACACGTACTATATCATATCATTAGCATATTGCTAAGATACCTGTTTTTCTCGAGGAAAACTTATTTTTCCTATAATGCTACTATTCTTTAATAGATGTATAAGATGAGTATTTCCTATAGAGTATATGTAGAGACTTACGGCTGTACTCTGAATAAAGCTGATAGTATGATTATGGCTAGTGAGATAGAGAAGGCTGGAGGTATAGTAACATCTAATATAGATGAGGCAGACGTGATTCTTATTAACACGTGTATTGTTAGGAGAGAAACAGAGGAAAGAATGATACTTAGATTAAAAGAGTTGAGAACAAAATATGTTCCTGATAAAAGAATTATAGTAGCAGGTTGCATGGCCTCTGCTTTACCTGCAACAGTAAGAGAGATCATACCTGAGGCGTCTATTATATCCACACATGGAATATACAGAGTTAATGAAGCACTGAACTCTAAGAAGCCTGTTTATATTGGTTTAAGCAAAGATCTCAGAGAATCTAGAGAGATTAATTTACCAAAAAAATTTTTGTTAGAGAACAGAGAAGATCTGTCAATACCTATACCAATTACTCAAGGTTGTATGAGTGACTGTAGTTTCTGCATAACTAAATACGCTAGACCTGTTCTGAAGAGCTATGAGCCTAAGACTATTAAGAGAGCTGTCGAAGAAGCTGTGAATCTAGGTTATAAGGAGATTGAGTTAACAGCACAGGACACAGCTGTTTACGGATTTGATTTAGAAAAAAGATTCCTCCTCCCAGATCTTCTTAGAGAATTAGTTGATATTGAGGGAGATTTCATGATCAGAGTTGGTATGATGAATCCTCAGTGGCTGAATAAGATAATTGATGATCTTATAGAGATATATAGAGATCCAAAGATCTTTAAATTTGTTCACATACCAATTCAAAGCGGTGATGATCGTGTCTTGAGAATTATGAAACGAGGGTATTCTGTACAGGAATTCATAGACTATGTGAAGGAGTTTAGGAAGAAAATACCCGATATAAATATTGCTACAGATATTATTGTTGGCCATCCAGGTGAAGACGAGGAGGCTTTCGAGAACACCATTAAATTACTCGAGGAATTAAAATTTGATCGAGTTCATATAGCTCAATATAGCATAAGACCCTTTACAGAAGCCGCATCAATGCCTCAAGTAGATGAAAACACTAAGAAAAAGAGATCTACGATATTACAGAAGATTCAAGAGAAAATAGGCTCGGAAATAAACAGATCTTTTGTAAATAAGAGAGTAAAAACCATTGTTGTGAAAAGAGGTTATAGAGGAAGAGGCTACATTGGTAGAAGCATAAGCTACAGAACTGTTGTTATTGATAACATAGATCAGAGCTACTTGGGTAAATGGGTCTACGTTAACATTAGCGATGCCACATACTTTGATTTAAGAGGTTGTGTATCAACAGATTAATTAGAGTAATTGATGAGGAATCACTCTTGAGTAAAAGAAAATTAATCAATGTATTAGAGTACATAGCCACTTTAGCAATAGCAGACCTTATTATAGTGTTAGTTTTAGCATATCTATTGAAAATCATGTTATCATCAGGTTATTACACAAATTCTTTTAATAATTATCCTAATTACTTCTTAGGAGCATCTAGTATAATATCTCTTTTGATTCTAGTTATTATAAGACTCATTATTCAATCAAGAATCTTGACTGATATGATAATCTGTATGCTACCTCTATCTTCATTAATGATCTATGCGGATCTCTTTACTAGAAAAGGGGTTAATATAGAGATACTTCCACTGGTGGTTATATATAGTGGAAATAGTCACTTATCTATATCCCCAGATTTAGCACAGATCAACCTCATAATATTCGTGATCTATATGATCAGAAGACTAACTATGTTAAGAAGATCCGCTAACCCTTATTGATTAAATTTTTGGTTAGGAGATATACTTTGGATGAGTTTAGAGTATGTATAATGAAATAATTCATTCCAAAGCTGATTCGAGTAGAGGTTCACTCGATGTTGATATATATGTGCTAGACATCTCTTACGAGATCATCGGAAATATTCCTGTCATAATGATTTTTGGGATAGATCGCGAGAATAGAAGAGTTTTGATCAGAGATAATAGTTTCAGACCCTACTTCTATGTGATCCCTAATGAAGAAACTGATTTAAGTGATAATGAAATTATCACATATATAAAGAAATTAAGTAATCCGAAATCTCCTATAACGGAGGTTGTTCCTGAAAAAAAGAAATTTTTTGGTAGAGAGATAAAGGTTTTTAAAGTAAAGACAGTGATTCCTGAATTCGTGAGAGAATATAGAGAGAAAGTTAGAGATTACCCCTTCGTAAAAGACGTGTTAGAAGCGGATATTAGATTTGCTATGAGGTATTCTATAGATAAAGATATTGTCCCAAGCGCGTGGCATAGATTTAGAGTTATCGAGACTAAGAAAAGCGGTGTTTATAGAGTAGATATTGAGTATGAGCTAGTGGACATCTTAGAGAGAAATATAAGCACTATCCCACCACCACTAAGAGTAATAGCTTTCGATATCGAGGTATATAATCCCAGAGGATCACCTAGAGCAGAAACTGATCCAATAATAATAATAGCTTTAATGAATGATAAAAAAGAAATTACTCAGCTAGTAGCTAAAGACAAAGATGATTCAAATATAATAAGAGAATTCGTAGAGTACATTCAGAGATATGATCCTGATATAATTGTGGGGTATAACTCCTCTTTATTCGATATACCATATTTGATTGAGAGAGCTAAGAGGAGCAGACTTCCGTTGGATATAGGGAGACGCAGAGGAAGTGAACCTAGACAAAGTGCTTATGGCCATGTATCCATACCTGGTAGACTACATGTGGATCTTTATCATTTTGCAGAGGAAATATCAGAGATCAAGTTAAAGAGCCTAGATTACGTGGCTGAGTTCTTTGGCGTCATGAATAGAAAAGAGAGAACAAATATTGATTGGTATGATATATATAAGTACTGGGATGATCCTTCTAAAAGAGATATTCTCTTAAAATACTCTAGAGACGATGTAGTGTCCACCTATGGGATAGCCGAAAAAATTTTGCCTTACGCGCTGCAGCTATCAGCTCTAACAGGTTTACCCCTAGATCAGGTCGGTGCGGCATCTGTAGGAAATAGATTAGAGTGGTATTTAATGAGAGAAGCGTATAAATACAATGAATTGATCCCTAATAGAGAAGAGAGAGAATACGAACCTTATAAAGGAGCTATTGTTCTAGAGCCTAAACCAGGTATTCACGAAAACATTGCTGTTCTAGACTTCTCCTCAATGTATCCTAGTATAATGATAAAATATAACGTGGGCCCAGACACTTTTGCTCAAGAAGAAGAATGTGAGAAAGTAAGATGTTTCGAAGCTCCCGAGACTAGATATAGATTTAGAAAAGAGCCTCCAGGTTTCTACAAGAGAGTTCTCGAGACATTACTTAAACTAAGAAAGTCTATAAGAGAAGAGATGAAGAAATATCCGCCTCAAAGCACAGAATATAGGGTACTAGACGAGAGACAGAGAGGAGTTAAGATCCTAGCTAACGCAGCCTATGGCTACATGGGTTGGGTAGGGGCTAGATGGTATTATAAACAAGGCGCGGAAGCCGTTACCGCCTGGGGTAGAACAATTATATCGAAAGCAATTAAAATTGCCGAAGAACTGGGTTTGAAAGTCATATATGGAGACACAGACTCGTTATTTGTAGGCTACGATGAGAAGAAGATAAATATATTTATTGAGAGAATCACTAAGGAACTTGATCTCGAGATCAAGATCGATAAGATATATAAGAGAGTGTTTTTCACAGAAGCTAAGAAAAGATATATTGGTTTAACCACAGAGGATCATATTGATATAGTTGGTTTTGAAGCTGTCAGAGGGGATTGGACTGATCTAGCTAAAGAGGTACAGGAAGAAGTTGCAGAGATCGTACTTAAAACAAGTAGCGTTGATAAAGCTATTCAATACGTGAGAAACATTATTAGAGATCTTGAGGAGAAAAAAATTCCTCTGGAAAAATTAGTTATATGGAAAACCTTAACTAAGAGATTAGAAGAATATGAGGCGTCAGCACCGCATGTTAAAGCAGCTAAGATAATGATCTCGAAGGGAATTAGAGTGACTGTAGGTGACAAGATCGGTTACGTTATAGTTAAGGGTTCCGGAAGAATTAGTGACAGAGCAATACCTTATATGTATGCTAGTATAAATGATATAGATACGGACTACTATATAGATCATCAGATCATACCTGCTGCATTAAGAATACTTGGGTACTACGGAGTATCAGAGCGTAGTCTTAGAGGAGCCAAATCAACAAAAAGTTTATTTGAGTTTACTGGGAAGAAGTCTTAGGAATAATATCATCAAAAAGATAAATTCTTAGATCATTAATTTCTCTGGATACCTGACTACCAAGTCTATAACCAATTATTACCTTGACTCCTTTCCTGAGTGCTAGATTTACTAAACGCTGTGTAACTATTCCATCTAGAATTATAGCATAGATATTCTTATCCTCTTCGTTTTTCTCTAAGTATTCAAAGAGATCTCTTACACTAAGTTTCTTAATAATTCCCCAGTTCTGATCATATACTGCACTTGTTAATGTACCTATCATGTCTTTCATGTCTTGCATAACGCTTTCAGGAATCTCAATGAGTTTAGGAAGAGCTGAACTCTCAACCTCTGCTTTCACAACCTCTGTGGGAGGTTGTTTATGTAGTGGTTCTTCCAGAACTTCTTGTGTCTGTTCCTCTGGTTGTGCAGAAGGTGCTGTTTCTAAATAAGTTTCCTCACTCACCTCTCTCCGGATCTCTTCAGTAGGTCTTGATTCTGTTGATGCTTGAGGCTTTACCTCCTCTTTTAAGATTTGCATAGGCTGTTCTATTTTAATCTCCTCCTTTTCTAAGGGAATAGCCTCAGGCACCTTCTTCTTCTCTAATTGCTTCAGATACTCTGATATGGGAACCATATTCTTGAGAGCCTTCTCCACCTCCCTTATACTTAATTCCTCAACCTCTCTACCCGAGGGGGCTTTTGCTACATAATCAATTTTTACTCCGTTATCCAGTAATGTTCTGAGTATCATATCACCTGCTCTATCACCATCAACGAAGGCAATAACAGTTTTTTTCTGAGCCAGCTTCTTAAGTGTATCAGGTACTTTACTGTGAGCACCCTCTATAGCAATAACATTCTTATATCCTGCTCTCAAGAGATTCAGTACATCAGCTCTGCCCTCCACAATAATTATTGTATCGCTAGATGCCACTTCAGGTCCTGCGGGTAGTCTCTCAGGTCCGTAAGTTGTTATAGATGCTATCTTAAGTACGCTATTAATCTCTGATAATATCTCTTTGAGATCAGGTGTTCTCTCTCTACCCCACTTACTTAATATCTCTTTTGCTCTTTCAACAATTTTTCTCATCTTCTCAACTCTGAGATCCACAAGATCTGTGACCACAATCTTCGCGTTATAAGGACCAACTTTCTCAACACTCTCTATCATTGCAGCTAACAAAGCTGTTTCGCTTTTGTCTAAGTTGGAGGGGACGTAGATCTCTCCAATAGTTTTGCCTCCGCTGGTTTTACTCTCTACATAGATCCTTCCTATTCTTCCTTTTTCTTGAAGATCTCTTAGATCAAATTCTGTTCCGAAGATCCCCTCTGTTTGTCCAAATATCGCACCTATTATATCGGGTTTATCTACTACTCCGTCAACCTCGATCTTTGCTTTAATGATATACTTCAATCCTCACTATCCTCCAATATTTTTTATTTTTGAACTTCTAAAAACTTAATGATACTTAATTATACGGTTGATTTTGAAGGATCTTATCTACAAGCTCTTAATAACTTTATCACTAAAATAATTATTCGGTACATAGCCATTGAGTACACAGAGAAGTTATGAACCAAAGCTTATGGAGAAGAGATGGAGTATAGATCTAGAGTTAAAACTCCTAGATCAATGGGAGAAAGAGGATCATTATAAACACGATACATTTGGAGATTCTGATAAGATAATTGTTGTAGATACTCCCCCACCGTATCCCTCAGGAAAATGGCACGTTGGTGCAGCCGCTCACTACGCACAAATCGATATGATCGGTAGGTACCTAAGAATGAAAGGGTATAGAGCCTATGTACCTTGGTATGCAGACAGAAATGGTCTTCCCGTAGAGGTTCAGGTTGAGAGATCAACGGGCATAAATCCGCACGAGATCGCTAGAACTCCCGAGGGAAGAGAAAAATTCCTTGATTTATGTAGAAAAGAACTCGATAAGATAGAGAGAGATCTAGTAAAGATCTGGAAGAGACTAGGATGCTCTTTTGAGTACTGGAGGGAAGGAACTGACAGTCCCTCATACAGATTATTAACACAAACGACTTTTATAGAACTGTGGAAGAGAAATTTAATTTATGAGGCAGATAGACCTGTTTATTGGTGCCCTCGTTGTAGAACCGCACTGGCTGAAGCCGAACTTGAATATCAAATAAATAGAATGAAATTATATTATATTAGAATAGATCTTTCCAACAGAACTAGTGCTGTAATAGCTACTACAAGACCAGAGCTCATAGGAGCTATGGTTGCGCTAGCGTATAATCCTAAAGACGAAAGATATAAAGGGTTGGCAGGTCAAAGAGGCATTGTTCCTATATATAATTACGAGGTTCCTATCATAGAACTTGATGACGTTGATCCTAATTTTGGTACAGGTTTTATGATGATCTCTACATACGGCGATATTAGAGATGTAAGAGTCGTGAGAGAGCTAGGTTTTAAACCCAGAGTAATTATAGATAAAGATGGTTTAATGAACAAGTTAGCAGGTCCCCTGGCAGGTCTGAGTATTAGAGAGGCTAGGGATAGGATAGTGAAACTACTAAAGGAGAAGGGTTACTTAGTTAAGGAGGAGATTTTAGGGGAGAGAGAAGTTCCTGTTTGCTGGAGATGTAAGACACCTATAGAGATAATTCACTCCAAGGAATTCTTCTTAAAACAACTTGATTATAGAGAAGATCTCCTTAAATTAATTGATCAGATAAAATTTTACCCTGAGACTCACAAGAGCAAACTAATAGAATGGATCAAGAGTTTGAGAATGGATTGGCCAATATCTAGATCGAGATATTACGGAACTGAAATACCTCTTTGGAAGTGTAGCATATGTGGAAACTACCTAGTTCCTGAGCCTGGGAGATATTACCGACCGTGGAAAGATCCGCCACCGGTGGACAAGTGTCCTTACTGTGGTGCGAGTAAAGATAAGATCGTGGGAGAGACGAGAGTATTTGATACATGGTTTGATTCGAGCATATCAGTACTGTATGTAACTAAGTGGAGAAGAGATCCTGAATTTTACGAGAAAGCCTCTAAAAATACTTTAAGACCTCAAGGATATGACATAATAAGAACATGGCTTTACTATTCTATATTAAGGATTTATCAGATAACAGGTCAACCAGCATTTAAGTGGGTCAGAATAAGTGGTATGGGTCTCGACGAGAAAGGAGAGGCTATGCATAAAAGCAAAGGCAATGTAATAGATCCTGAGCCATTCATAGAGAAGTACGGAGCTGACGCTTTCAGGTTTTGGGCTGCAACAGCAAGTAAACTAGGTTATGACTATAGATTTAGTGAGAATATTATAAAAACAGGATCTCTATTCGTTACTAAACTAATTAATATAGCGCGATTCATATCAGCATTTGACAATCCTCCCGAGAATAGCACATCGCTCAGAGAAATTGATAAGGCCCTCTTGAAAAAACTTAATGAAGTTATCAAGAAAGTTGATGAAAGTCTCAGCAACTTCGACGTGTTTGAAGCCGCTCAAGAAATCTATAGATTCACATGGGATATATTTGCTAGTAATTATTTAGAGATGGTGAAACAGAGGGCGTACAACCAAGATAATAAATATATACCCGAGGAACAGAGAGCAGCTTGGTTTACACTTCATAAAACACTTTCTACGATACTGCTTCTCTTAGCACCTATAATGCCTTTCGCTACTGACTATGTATGGAGAATGCTCTATGGAGGAAGTATACATAGACAGAGCTTTCCGAAAATCGATGAAAAGTACTTGGAATACGATGATAGATTACTCAATTTAGCAATAGAGATAAACAGTTTAATTTGGAAATACAAGAAAAGTAAAAATATAAGGTTCTCTGAAGAATTAAGAGGAGTACTCTATATAGACAATGAAGACGCAAGATATCTAATTGAGGAATTAAAAGATCTTCACAAAATCAAAGAGATAAAAATAGGGAGACCTCAGACTACTAAAAAAGTGATCAAGTTAAATAACAACATCTTCTTGGAAGTAGAGGATTAGATTAGTTCTAGATTATCTCCTCCTCTAATCTCTTTAACACGATCCTCCTTAGCCACAATGCGAGACCTAATACTATCAGGACAATCGCTATACCAATATAAACATAGGTGAATCTGAGAAGAAGAGTTTGAATTTGAGGGACTAGAACAATTCTCTTATTAATATCAGATTTCACAAATATCATATCCGAGTATTTTTCATATCCACTACTAGAAATTTCTAGTGTGTAATATCCAGCTGGAATGTTCAATATTCCTAATCCGTCAGTATCTGTATTCATCTCATACACATACGCGGAATTCTCAGTGCTGGTAAAAACGATTTTCGACACGAGTGGTTTTCCTAGATCATCGGTTATTGTGAATGTAACCCTATATATTTTTCTCATAATAACAAGAGTCGTGTTTAATGATTTATCGATAAATCCTAGATCTTTAGAGAATTGCTGATAAATGTCTGAGTTCTCTTCAAGAGGAATTATCTTCAGAGAGATGTTATAACCAGTAGGTATATAGAAAGAGATCATACTTCTGTTAATGATTTGTCTCAAATACATTTTTCCCCCTGCATAGATCTCTGCAACAAATCCTCCTTTCAACGATGATCCTAATTGATCCTTTAAAGTTAGATTTAGAGGCACTAATATGTTAGGCAATGAGATAGTTAAAGATAATGCTTCGCTAACGTTTTGAGGAGGTTGGATAGATACTCTCACAGGTTCTCTATAAGGTGCTGATATATCTGCAAAGTATTTTCCATAAGGTATAGTTATCTCGGCTATTCCTCTCGCAGAAGTTAAGTTATACGATAAATCAGCGTTTTCAACAGAAGTGATTCTTATATTAGCATCAACAGCTGTTCCTAACTGATCCTCTACGAAAAATCTTATTTTCATAGGGGCTCTCAAAAGATTTATAGTGAGTTCAGTATCGTTGAGAAAGAGTCTAGTAGTGTTGTATGGATAGTATATTTTAATTTGATCAGGCGCTGACTCAACATATATTTCTAATGTACCTACAGGAATACTTAGATTCACACGTCTTACTACTGTTTCAATGCTACTCACTAAATTACCATCTATGAATGCAGAGATTTTAATTGGGATGATCGGGTCGCCGGATATAGGATCTATTAAATTAAGAGTCAGCATTTTTCGTGAAGCATTTATTCTCAGGATCATATCTGTTTTGTCTATAACCATTTTCAAAGTAGTAGGTTTATAGTAAATCTGATTCTCAGGATATATATCTATGGTGTATACTCCATATACAACATCTTTAACAATGGCAACGCCTTCCTCGTCAGACACTGTTGAATATTCTGCTCCTGTTAATATATTCTTCATATAAATACTCGCCTTGCCGACATTTCTACCCAAATCATCCACTAAATGTAGCTTAAGATCAAAGGGTATTGGAATTACCTTAAGGGTCTTATTAATGTCATTAAAAAGCTCTATATCGGCTATTGTATACATATAAAATATGGAGGAGAGGCTTAGTCGATAGAATCCTAGTGGGAGCTCTAAATATGTTGTTTTCAGGGGAGCGACTAACCCTCTCCATATAGGGCCTTCAAAGGTTATTGTTAGATTAAGTGCGTTTGAATCAACTATTGTGTTATTAAGTTCATTAATAACTGTGACCCTGAGCTTTGCCGTTTTGGCAATAAGGTCAGCGAATGTTAATCCTGGATCTGAAATATTTATTCTTCCAAACGCTAATTGTACTCCATTATATATTACATTGATCTCGTATGCTCCTTTCGACATATATATGGGTAAGGGATTACTCGTTAGTAATAGAGATAATGAGTAGTTAGTGTCAATATTCCTTATGTTAATTCCGATTCCCAAGGGAGCTTCGATCGGAGATAATGGTATCGATGATCTCTCAGACCTAATTCTGATAAATAGATCTACAGGAATCACTGAAACCTTTAAATTCACGATATTAGTTTCTCTTATCACAATATCATTATATTCTACCCTTCCTGTTTGAACTGACTCAGCAACGATTCTATATGTTGAGTATGGTAGATATACCAGAGCCTCTGAGTCTCTGATATAAGTAGTAGCAACAAGATCTGTTCCTTCGTAGACGTATAAAACTCCTAGTATCCCCAGATACCTTTTTTGTACTGACTCTATCTCTGGAGTTAATTTTATTATGATTCTTTCTATGGGACATCTAGTGATTATTGTATTAGTGTTTATAATTAGGCTTTTATCCCTTCCTACAACAAATGCGTTGGAGCCGTCCCTAAATATATACGTGTAGAGATCTGCTCCACTTAGGTACTCGGTATAATAATTAGATCTTAAACAAGGCCTAAGAACACCGTCTTCAATTTTAAAGATATTAGTTTCTCCACTAATAGATGTTGCTACCAAAATCTGGTTATTAGATAGATCAATGCCCGCTAGTTCTGTACCAAATACATAAGATGATGTCAGAATATGCCTCCTGAGCTCAGGCACATATCTTGCTAAATAGATCTTTGAGTCAATCGATAAAGATAGGTACTCACCACTAGCAGAGATCTTAGCATTGATTTTCTCAGGATTTTTAATTAGTAAATAATAATCAATGTAGTTTCTATCTTCTACCTTAACTATATTATATTGAGAATCATAGTAGGTCACATAGAAACCCTCTTTAGTAGCGTATACAGCCAAATACCTATACCGATCAGAATAAATATTATTATAAGGCTCGTAGAAGAAGGCTTTAGAGATTTTTGCTGGTATGATCAGAGAGCTTTTTAGCGTTGCCTTATATGGAATTGATGAGAGATCTAGTTCATATATAGCAACAAAACTTCTCTCAGGTACCGGTCTGAGAAGCTCTGATAATCCTTGACCAGGTCTCATAACAATTAACAAAGATAACGTCTCATCAGGTCTCTGAGGTCTCGGTATTGATACAACATCTATATAAGTCTCGTATGATGGATGCGTCACCTTAAGTTCGTAATTTGATACATCAGTATCTAGAACAGGAACATATAATACTGCAGATCCATTTGATGATATAGTGGAGTAATATATGTCTCTGTTCTTTAGATATGTAAGAGTTATCAGAGCATTATTTATTGGTAGACCCGAGGGATCTGTTACATTCAATACTAATTTTACTGTGGGTGGAGAATAGATTACAAATAACTTAGTTAAATCATACTCAATATGATCTCTCATAACTCTAATCAGAGGAGACACGTAAAAAACTGATGCGGAGCTGTAGCCCATAAGCATTGTGCTGTTTACTGGACCGATCTCAAGCCAACCACCTCGAGAATATTTATACGAGTATATGAATGATCCGTCAAATGCTATAATATACGTATCTACTCCTATATTGCCTACATACACCTCCTTAATTGATTCTCTAGAAGCTTGTATATAAGTGATTCGGTTTTGTAATAGATCTATAGCAGCAATCTCACCAGCATTTGTACCAGCAACTACTAGATTAGGAGTCTTTGTGTTAGGTACACTAAGACTAGTCACATAACCATGAACTATATAATCATTATAGGTTGCTTTCTTTAGATCCTCGGAGAAGTCAAAGATTCTGATAATACCTGTCTCATTAGATGATCCTGCGACTACTAAAATATTATTATCAAGGGCTAAAGCTTTCGACGCTTTTATTCCTAGATCAATATATTTAGTATAGTATAGATCTGATGAATTTAAATTAATCTTTGATGAATAGAACTGAGCTTTACCACTTGGGATAATTTCTCTGAAAGGATAAATTAGTATATTTGTTATTGATAGAGCTAGGATCAGTAGCAAAATAATTGAGGATACTATCCTTTGAGAACGGCTTTTCTTGCTTAATATCTCTTTCCAGAACTCTGGGACCATCAACTATACCTATATTAAATGCTCAACAGAGATAATATGTTAATGCTAAAGATCTCTAGTGCTTTTTACTTTATTGAAAATATAAGCTTCCAAGTCAATAAGATTGATGTAGAAAATGTACGAGCATATAATAATTCTTCTAGGGCTAGTCATGGTCTTAGTAGGAGTATTATTAATAACACTATCTCTTCTACCAAGGAAAAAAATCTCTAAGGAAATAATTTCATTTGAAAAAGAGAAGAAATATAATAGAGAGCACTCAAAGAGTATAGGGATCATAGTAATAGGGCCTTTCCCAATCATGATTAGATCTTCTTCAGTAAAGTTATTTATAATTCTCTCACTAATCTTCATAATATTCATTTTTTTGATACTGATGCTTGTAATTTCACAGGGACTCATATAATCTATGCTTATGTTCTTATTTTATAAGTTAATATAGGAGGTTTCTAAACGCTTGAGATTAGAGAAAACAATAGATTATAGAGAGCTACTCGATGTATCTCAAGTATCTCTTGAATTAGCTAGAGAATTAACTAAATACGCGAGATACTCTATAGACTACTATTTCGAGAATCAAGAATCTCCTCCGGAGCCTAAGGAACTTATAGAGAGATTCCCTATAACTAGGAAAAAATCGGCTGTTTTTATAACACTTGAGAAATTAAGTGGTTCAGGAAGAGAATTAAGAGGATGCATAGGTTTCGTAATACCTTATATGCCTCTCTGGAAAGCGGTTTCTGAATCTGCCATATCATCTGCTTTTAAAGATCCTAGATTTAATCCTTTGGAGAGATCTGAGATGAAAGATATTGTTATTGAGTTATCTATACTGAGCTTGTCACGTAGATTAACAGATCCCTTAAGAGAGATATTGATAGGTAGGGACGGTCTCTATATAGTGAGAGGATTATACAGTGGGGTTCTTCTACCACAAGTCCCTATAGATTATTGTTGGGATAATGAAACTTTCTTAGCAGAGACTTGTATGAAAGCTGGTTTAGAACCTGATTGTTGGCTTGATAATAAAACAGAGATCTATGGTATACCAGGTAGAATATTTGCTGAGATGGAACCTAATGGAGAAGTTGTTGAAAGAGATCTGCTTCGTGAATATAGAGAAAGATGTAAATATTCCTCAGAGCTTTAATTGATCATCATAATAATCTGCCTATTAATGATACTATAGCCTCGTATTGTTTAGCTGTTACCTCCTCAACACTCTCTCCAATAATTACTCTGTCCCATGGTAGTACTTCACCATATTTATACCCGTTATAAATTATTTCTATGATCTGAGAATCTTTTAAATTCATTAATAGATTAATTAGCGCATTGATCCTTCTACCAGATCTGCTCCACCTAACCAATAAATTTCCAAGAGGCTTATTAGCCATTGAGATAAACGCTTGAGCATAAGCCCATCTAATGTCTAGTGGTCTCGTATCCACTAAGCCTCTTAGCTCCTTTATATAGAGATTAAGCATCTCCTCAAGATCCTCTAATGCTCTCATACCTAGCCACTGAAAAACAGTCTTAGGTTTAGGAATCAGTGGGTTAAGTGAAATGCTAATTCTTCTCTTCTTCTCTTTAGCGTATCTATAGATCTGTTTTATATATTCGATATTTCTCTTAACATCTTCTGTAGTCTCCCACTTACTACCATATATTAAATAAATCTTAAGATCAAATCCCTTATTGATTATATCTTTTATATGCTCTATGAGGATATTTTCATTAGACAAATACTTCATATAGATCCTGTGAAGCTTGAATAAAAAGCTCTCTGGAGCTACAGTAAGTGTTCTTTGCCCCAATTTTTTAACTAGCTCAAAGAAATCATCACTATAGAGAAATAATGTATCTAGCCTAATAGATGGTATAGAGGCTTTGAAACCTTCATTAGCTAAATACTCCAAAAATTTTAGTTGATTCTTTGAAGCAGGTATGAGGAGTGTGTATAAAATCACTCTTTTACCCGAGATGGTGTATCTGAGTCCTTCTTCCACGATCTCTTTCAATCTCTCGTAGCCTCTTTCTCTATAGGGTTGAAACAATCTTGTCTCACCGCAGAAAGAGCACCAAAATTTACATCCTCTACTGAGCTCTAGTTTAATGCCTCTACCATAGACAGGCTCTATCTCTAAATTCTCTATTTGCTTAATGGGATAGAAAGCACTATCTAGATTCTTAACATATCTTCTCACGGCACTCTCTTTAAAATCTGGTACATAAACATATTCTAATTCTGCGACTTCTTCCAAGAACCTTTTCTTATCATCTTTATTCTCGATCCATAGATCAATTACTTCATTTAATGTATCTTCGATTTCTCCTATGATAAAGACATCTACGATGTCCGCGAAAGGAATTGGGTTACTCATTACACCAGGGCCTCCAACCACAAGAGGCTTATCTCTTCTTTTTCTAAATGGGTCTATTCCACCTGCTTCTAAAATATTGATCAGATTTACTATATCTAATTCATAAGATATACTTGATATATACAGATCAAAGTCTCTTAGAGGAGAGTCTGTCTCTATGCTCCTAGGATCCTTCTCATCATCTACTAATTTCAATGAGTAGAATCTTTCTAAATAAACATCTTCTCTACTATTAACAATATGGTATATAAGATCTGTAGCTAAACTCGTTAACATTACTTGATAAAGACTTGGATAGATAAAGGCTATTCTAGAAATAACTTTTAGAGGGTTTCGATAAATGATGTTAACCTCAAGATCTCTTAATGGCCTCTTGACTTTACGCGAACTCCTCATATACATCTAGTCTCACTATCAAACTTTAATAGATCATCTTAATAAAAATCTTACTAAGTGTTTTTAGTATTATTAAGCAAAATATATATTGGTGATGAACTTTGTTTATAGAATTTAGAGATGTTGCTATTTTAGAAGCCGTTAGAACCCCAATTGGTAGATTCGGGAAATCTCTAAAAGATCTTCATCCATCAGACTTAGCCGCTCTACTTATACGTGAAATTCTTCAAAGACTTGAAATAAAGAGCGATGAAATAGACCTTGTCGCGCTCGGAAATGTTATAAAGTGCGGATTAGGTCAATTACCAGCAAAACAGGCGCTTGTAAAGGCGGGTCTACCACCTACTATAGAGAGTATGAATATTGATATGGTTTGCTCATCTGGTATGGCCGCCATAGAGATTGGTGCTCTCCATGTATCTCATGGATCAGCTAAACTGGTTATTGTAGGTGGTATGGAGAGTATGAGCTATTCTCCTCTCATATTATCTAATCGATTCAGATGGGGAGTGCAACATCTTACTGGGAAAACAATTGAGATCGTGGATTCAATGGTTTACGACGGTCTAACAGATCCTTTCAAGAATTATCATATGGGGCATATAGCAGATTTATTTGCTCGTAAGCACGGTTTCTCAAGAGAAGAACTAGATCTAATTGCTTACGAGAGTCATATGAGAGCTGCCAAGGCTCGTGATAGTGGATATTTCAAGAGAGAGATTGTACCAGTAAAAGTAAAATCAGATACTTCAGAGATTGAGTTGTATAATGATGAGGGTATAAGAGATGATACTTCATTGGATAAATTAGCTAAACTAAGGCCAGTATTTACACCAGAAGGCCCACATACAGCAGGTAACTCGTCTCAACTAAGTGATGGAGCATCTATTATTGTTCTTGCAAACAAGGATTATGCTAAGGAGAGAGGATTTAAAATAAGAGGTATATTGAGAGGTTTCGCAGGTGTAGATGTAGATCCTCTCGAATTCCCTGGAGCTCCAGTTCCAGCTGTTAAAAAACTTCTAAAAGGTTTCTCTCTAGAGGTGTCAGACATAGATCTCTTCGAAAACAATGAGGCTTTCGCGGTATCTACAACCATCTTCACGAGAGAGCTAGGGGTCAGCAGAGATAAATTAAATATATTCGGTGGATCTATAGCACTAGGACATCCTATAGGAGCTACTGGAGCTAGAATAACAACAACTTTATTAAATGCCTTAGAGATAAAGAACTTAAGATATGGAGTGGCTTCTCTATGCCACGGACTTGGTGGGGCAACAGCTATTCTTATTGAGAGGGTGTAGAAAGTGATGAAATTTGAATCTTTATTTGGATTACCTAGTCTCGACGCATGCATAAAGGCGACGAGTAGGAATCATCTAGTTTTTATAGTAGGTTCTTCAGGTGCTGGGAAATCTGTTCTTATCAGAAATTCAGTAGTCGCTCATCTCACTACAGATAGAGGAGCAATTGCGGTTCTGCTAGATGAAGATCCTAGTGATTTTCTCGACTCCCTGTCTAATTTAATCGAGCCCGAAAAAATCACAGGCTTCTTAAAAGATAGAAGATTAAGAATCATAGATGCATTTTCTTTTAGAGCTAAGGAGAAAGGATTTCTACGTGAAAAAACAGGATTAGAGATTAGATATGCTAACCCAAATAATCCAATGGATCTTATTGATATAATAAGATCTTATCTTGAGGAGAATAGAGGTCGTGGTTTAGAAACTGTCGTCGTTATAGATTCTCTTAATGAGATCTATACAGCAACTGATCCTGTGAGAACAGCTGAATTTATTAAATACTCAAAGGCTCTCTTTACAAGATCCTACGGATCTCTGGTATTAGTCACCATACACACAGATTCGGAAAGTATAGCTAATTGGCTTAAGGACTATGCTTATGTAGCCGATGGAATAGTGGTATTAGATATAGGTACAGATCAGAAAGGAAGATTCTTCAGATATTTCCAAGTGAAGAGATTTAGAGCATCAGATCACTGTAGAGAACCAATAATATACAAGCTTGAGTCTGGGAGAATCTCCTTTTAATCTCATGAATCATGCTCCGAGTTTTTTATAGAAGAATTTCTTGAACACCAAAAATACTTCTATCTTCCTCAGCGGTTAACGTGATCTCTATATTATCTTTTTCTGTAGCGCCTTGATTACCCATGATTTTGTCTATGAACCACTCAATGTTTGGAGGATCTGTGACCTTAAAAACTCTTCCATTGATTCTTACATAGATTTCTCTTTTAGTTAAAGTAAATTTCATATTTACAAGATCATCTGTAGGCAATACATAGATCTTTCTCTTATGATTTATTCTTACTATCCTGGCAGCTTCTATAGCGTTCTTCATGGTAGCATAGAATAGATCGTTTAATCCGCCAAAGATCTCTATATAATCCTCTCTTTTAGTGTTTTCAATAGAAGACATATCTATCAAATTAATTCCTTGCTATTAATTCGGTTAAAAAGAATATCTCCCTTATACAATTACTTAGCCAGAAGAAGAGAAGCTGTTGCCTTAGATAAATGATCTATTTTATTACTAGAGTCGTCTAGAGCTAAACTGTTAGACTTAAGTATATACCCTATTATATCTTAATTACTTCTTATTAACCCCCTCCTATTAAATATGTTACAAATGGCAGAGTACAAAAAAGATATTCCGTGGAGTCCTCACTTTGAGAAATACAGAAAAGAGTTACTAAAAGATCTAATATATGTAGCAAAAGGTCTCTATAAAGCAAATATTATTGTGAGAAACACAACATTATTCTCTGTAACAACAGGAGAATTAATTGATAACTCAAGTATCGTGATATTCAACAAATTTATTGCTCGAGTATTAGTTAGTAAAGATCCTAGTAAGTACTTAGGTGATGACACTCTTGTTATAGACGGCAAAGATCTTATCGCTGTCCCAGGTTTTATAGATGCTCACGTACATATAGAGTCAAGTTATGTCTCACCTATAGAATTCTCAAAAATTGCTGTTTTACACGGAACAACTACCGTAGTGGCTGATCCGCATGAGGTGGCTAATGTAGGAGGCGTGGAAGCCTTGAATCAATTTATTGAAATGAGTAAAAAATCTTTTATAAAAATACTTCTGCAGGTTCCTAGCTGCGTTCCTCCTTTAGATCCCTCTATACCAATAGATAGTCCTGGAACAATATTTGACAATAATATACTTAGGGAGTTAATTGATCAAGAAGATTTTCATAGCTTGGGAGAATACATGGATTATCTATCGGTGGTTGAGGGATCTGACAAAGCATTAGAAATTGTCGCAGATACCATACTCAAACGAAAAAAGGTGTACGGTCATATTCCTTCATTAGATGATGAGTTTCTTGATAGATATATTTTAACAGGAGTCTCTTCATGCCATGAATCAACTTCTTCTATTGAAGCTTTAGAGAAACTTAGAAGAGGACTTTACTTAATGATTAGACAAGGTTCTTCGTGGAAGGATCTTAATATATTAGAAGATCTATTGAAGAAAAAAGTTAAGCTAGATAGAGTTATGTTAGTATCCGATGATATAAATATCATAGATCTCTATGAGAGAGGTTATATGGATAATATAGTTAGAGAAGCTATTGAACTAGGCATAGATCCTCTAGAAGCCATTAGATTAGTAACAATCATTCCCGCAACATATATTCAAGCTGACGATATAGTTGGCGTGATAGCTCCTGGAAGATTCGCTGATATAGTTCTTCTAAAAGATCTTAGTAAAGTGATTATCGACACCGTAATCTCCAACGGGAGAATCTTTGTTTATAAAGGAGAAAGTATGTTAAGTAATTATCTATCAAGTAATCACGAAGAATTTATGTGCTATATTAAATGTAGGAGATTTGGAAAAGCACTTAAAAATATAGGACCAGAAGATTTTCTTATCAAAGTTAATTATAGGAGCGGATTGGCAAAAGTAAGAGTTATTAAGCTTGTTATAGGAAAAACCATTACTTTAAGTGATCAAGAGATTTTAGAGATTAAAGATGGTTTCCTAACCATAGATCCTTCAAAAGATCTCGTGTATGCAGCAGTAATCGATCGATATAATGAGAAGAGGGTTATTGGGAGAGGATTTATTAAAGGACTAGGTCTACTTGAAGGAGCCTTAGCTCAAACCATTGCTCATGATACACATAATATCCTGGTCGTAGGGAAAGATCCTTTATCTATGATTAGCGCTGTTAATAGACTAATAGAGATTGGTGGCGGTATAGTTATTGCACTAGGTAATAAGATATTATCAGAGCTGGTTTTAGAAGGTTATGGATTATTCTCTACGAGACCTTACATTAAGGTATACGAGGAATTAAAGCATCTCGAGAAAACATTAAGAGAACTAGGGGTTGCTGGTGAGAGAGTTTTCATGACACTCTCTCTAGTGCCTTTACCAGTTATACCTAGTTTAAGATTAACTCCTAAAGGTTTAGTAGATGTTGAGAATATGAAACTGATAGATCCCGTGATTGAATACCTATAGCAATAAGTAGAAATAACCGGCAGTGATAAACTAACTCAGGATCTTGATAAGACCACGTAGCCGTAAATAATATCTCGCTCAGTAATTATACCAATAATTTCGTCTCCTGAAGCAACAAGTAAGTAATCTATATTCTGAGAAAGCATTTTCTCGGAGGCTTCACCTATATCCGCCTCAGGACTTATAGTGGCAATATCCCTTGCAACTATACCAGAAGGCAATTTACAAAACTCCTCATATAATCCTGTTGATGCATATTTAAAGAACGCGTGGCTTCCAATAAAATCAATTATATCACGTGCTAATACGATGCCTGAAACAGATCTGTCTTCTCTTACGAGAGGTATTCTTCTTATATTCAAAATATTCATTTCTCGGATCACATCACAGAGATTACTTGTAAGATTCATTGTTATTAATTGAGAACTCATAACTTCACTAACTTTTATCCCTACTCTTTTTTCTCTGAAAAATTCAATTATATCTCTATCTGTTATATAGCCAACGAGATTATCATCTTTATCTACTACAATCACATAACCTTTCTCACCTAATATAAGTGTCTCTAAGACCTCCTCTAAATCAGCTTCTTCACGTACCATAGGAAAATCTCTTCTAGAGATGGATTTAGCAGGTTCTCTGTTTAACGCTTCTATTAATTTGCCTCCGTGCTTAACCTCGATCAGAGAAGTATAAACACCTCCTAGCAACGAAATTAATTCCCTCACTGATACTACAGAATCTATTCTCCTCCCAATCTTTATTAGCGGAAGAACCTGGATACTTTCTCTGTAAAATATCTCAAAAATCTGAAGTATAGAGATCCCTGGAGAATAAATCTCTTTACATCTTTTTGCTAAGAGAGCTGCCGTGCCAGGTCTCTTAACGACTCTCTGATTAAAATTAGGAGCTCCATCACTTCTTAACCATCTATATCTGTCATAAACACCTGTAAATCTTCCTCTAGATAAGTTTATCACCTCTTCTAAATCATTCCAGTATCCAATATTATCTTTATAATATCTGACCTATCTATTACACCCACTAACTTATTTTCTTCTGAGACAATCGGGATCCTACCTATGTTCCTAGACACAAGCAATTTAACAACTTCCACTAGATCTGTGTTCTCTTTAGCTACTATAGCAGGTCTATTCATGAGAGAAGAGACTTTGTAGCCTCTCTTCGGGCCGCTCTCACTTTGGAAAGCAATAGTTGCTCTAAGAAGATCTTGCTGAGACACGAAACCTATAACTCTACCATGATCGTCTGTGACAGGAAATCCCGCGAATTTATACTTGATCATGTTTTTCCAAAGAGTTGATACAAACGTGTCTGGTTTCACCGAGATCGGATCTTTGCTCATAATGTCGCTAGCACGAAATTCTCTTAGCTTATTAGCTATATGAGTCTCCCTCACTATTTTCTCTAAAAGATGCTCGAAACCAAAAACTCCTTTATATATTAATTCACTCTGATTATTCACTACGGGAACATACCATGTGTCTAGCTCAAGCATTTTTCTAAGAAGCGTGTTTAAGGGATCTCCTAAAGAGGCTATTAAGAGAGGTTCTTGCATTATGTCATTTACTACTAAATTTGTTTTTGATGAAGATATAGCGAGAATATTCTCTCTCCAAACTATACCAATTATTCTCTCAAGATCGTCTGTAACAACAAGTATTCTATAACCTAGGTCTCTCATGATGGATCTTGCCTTAGATGCTTGATCATGTTTCTTAATTGATGGAATTTTTCTTAAAAGAAGTTCTTCTAAAACATAATTTTTATTCATGTAAATACCACGTAATATATATTTCTTAAGCTAATATGTTTTATTTATAAATTTCTTATAAGTGTAGTAATAGGATCTGACCATACTAATTTGAAAGAATATAATCTTTAGTTAAAGTAATTAATTAGGAGAGTGAATTTATTGGCTCCTAAAGTCGATAATTACATGAGTTCTCCTGTCATTTCAGTATACCCTCATGATAGTATTGCTCACGTAAGGAACTTAATGCTAAAACATAAGATAAGTCGTGTTGTAGTTATTGACAGTAGTTATAGACCTATTGGTATTGTCTCTAAATCAGACATAGTGAGATATTTTATCGATAGACGAAGGGCAAAAAGATCTCTTGAAGAAGTATTTGTTCGCGAAGTCATGACATCACCTGTGATCACGATCCCTCCCAGCACCTCCATCAAAAAGGCTGCTGAGATTCTTCTGGGTAGAAATATTAGTAGTCTACCTGTGTACTCACCCGAGAAAGGTTTATTAGGCATTATCACAGCTACAGATCTGTTAAAAGCTTTTAGTGAACACGGATCTGGTAAAGCTAGAGCTAGTGATTATATGAGGAAAGATTTTACTATTGCTAGAAGAAATCATTCTATATTTCGCGTAATTGATCTCATGAATAAAGACCCTGATAAAAAAGTTATCGTAGTTGAGAATAATACCGTAGTGGGTGTTATCACAGAGACTGATATAGTATTTGTGGAACCGAGATCCGAGTGGACCTCTCATAGCTATATTAAGAAAAGAAAATACAATGCCACAAAAGGATTTATATCTATAGTTCGAGACTACATAGTCCCGATCGCGGAGGACATTATGACACCAGATCCTATAGTAGTTAGCGAAGACGAGGATCTCAGCACAGCATCTGATCTAATGTATAAATACAGGATCGGTTGCCTACCAGTTGTGAATAAAGAAATGAATGTAAAAGGTCTTATTACTAAAAGAAGTATTTTAAGAGCTATAAAAGATCTGCTCTAGAAAACATAGGATCCTACTGCTAAAAGTTATACATGGCCTCTTCCTAAGATCGCCAGAACCAATAATATTCATTCTAGAAGTAGGAGATATAAGTCAAAGTTATCGAGTTCTCATTCACAAATAGTTCATCTCAAATAATCTTAAGTCCTATTCCACATCCATACGGATTTATAGATTTAATATTTTACCTCAAATCATTTAAATTAGATTAGGAGTGTATATTATAATGATCTTAGAGATCCTGACTGTATCTATTTTATTCTCATCTGCATTCATACAGGGTCTACACATATTCTATGGCTTAGGCTTTATGTTAAGAAATAAAGTAAATAAATATTATAATAATAATCAGTATTATAGCTTAACTACGCATTTCATAAAGAACTATCCAAAGGTCTCAATAATAGTGCCTATTAAAAACGAGGATCTAGATATTGTGAGAAAAACTCTTGAGAAGTTAGCCGAATTAGAGTGGGATAAGGAATCTCTTGAGATAATTATTGCGTCCGATGATCCTGTCGAAAGATGGAAGAGTATTGAAGATCTATCTACTGATATAAGTACTAGATATAAGGTTAAGGTCTGGGTTAATTTCCGCGAGAATCCTGTAGGTGGTAGAAATGGTGCTATTAATGATGTTATTAAAAAGTGTAATGGAGATTTTATTTTGATACTTGATGCTGACAGTATTCCTGAAAAAGATTTTCTTCTAAAGCTTTATAGCAAGGCTCGTACCAAGAACTGTGATGCTGTGGTTGGTAGATGGATTGGGTACAGCTATTTTAAAAGTAGAATAGGAGATGCCTTAAACGCGTCGACAGATTTCATAAGCTCTTTATTATTCTACGGAAGAGAATATTGGGGTTTCTATATAGTTCCTTTAGGTAGCGGAACATTATTTTCTAGAGACGTGTTTGACAGGATCGGCTTATTGGAACACGATATTGTTCAAGATGATTACTGGATCGGTTTGAAAATGTTTAGCAAAGGTCTGAAAACATGTTACGAAGATACTGCTGTAGTAAAAGTCATGGTTCCGTCTACATATATGGCTCTCAAGATTCAGCAGAGTAGGTGGTCTTTTGGAGCAGTTCAAGCAGGATTGAGAGGTATTAGTATTGTAATGGCCGCAAGAGATAAACTATATAAAAAACTAGAGATCTTATTGTACGCATTTCAATACTTACCTACTATCCTAACAGCTTACTCCCCTATAGCGTATGCTATTGCCTATATTTTCATCAAACCTGACACAGATCCTATAGCGAATATACTTCCCTATTTAATAATATGGGTCATGATATCTATTCTCTATGCGATCACATATCATTATATAATTACCACTAGGAGAGGAAACGTTGGGCTTAGAAGCATGAAATGGCTTGGGGCCTCAAGTGCTCTATTAACCTCACTGTCGCCCTTTATAGCGTATAATCAATTAAGAGCAATATTCAAGAGAAAAATTTATTCTTACAGAGTAACGCCTAAGGGTTCTCTGGAGAAGAATTTCTCTATTCTATCAGATATCTCTATAGAAACGATCATACTATTGATATTGATTATATCGACTATAAATATGTTTTTAATGAGGCATTTCTTGTCTATATTATTTGTTGCAATGTTTATTGCATCATACACATACACGATTTTTGTATATTATGAAAATATCAGGAAATAATGATTGTAGTAAATATCTTAAACACATAAATAGATCCTTAGTATCTATAAAGAGTTTTAAACTATCATATTCTATAACATCTTGGTGGCATACATTGGCTAAAAAGATTCTCATGGATAAACCACTAGTGGAGTTAGACGGAGATGAAATGACACGTGTTATGTGGGCGTGGGTTAAAGAAAAGCTACTATATCCCTATATAGATCTAAAAACCGAGTATTACGATCTTCATATTAAACATCGTGACGAAACAGATGACCGTGTCACCATAGAAGCTGCAGAGGCTATTAAAAGACACGGTGTAGGAGTTAAGTGCGCGACTATTACACCAAATGCCGAGAGAGTAAAGGAGTATAATCTTAAGAAGGAGTGGAGAAGTCCAAACGCTACAATAAGAGAGATTCTTGATGGGACAATATTTAGAGCGCCTATAATGCTCAGAAACATAATACCTGCCGTAAGGTTCTGGAAGAAGCCGATTGTGGTGGCTCGACACGCTTACGGAGACATATACTCTGGTATTGGTATAAGATTTGAGGAGCCGGGAGAAGCGGAGGTTATATATAGATCTCGATCCGGTAAAGAAATTAGGATTAGATTACCAACCCTTCAAGGATCGGGGGTTCTCCAGGCCTATCACAATCTAGATAAGTCTATCGAGAGTTTCGCTCGCGCATCATTTAAATATGCATTACTTAATAAACTGGATCTATGGTTCGCCACAAAGGATACGATATCTAAAGTTTATGATGCAAGATTCAAAGAGATATTTAATAGAATATATGAGGAGGAATTTAAAAAAGAATTCGAGAAAGCTAATTTGAAATACGAGTATTACCTAATTGATGATGCATACTCTAGAGTAATGAGATCTGAGGGAGGATTTGTTTGGGCTACTAAAAACTATGACGGTGACGTTATCTCAGATATGGTGGCTTCAGCTTTCTCAGGTAGCCTGGCCTTAATGACCTCAGAGTTATTCTCACCAGAGGGCTACTACATGTCTGAGGCAGCTCACGGTACTGTGCAGAGGCACTACTACAGATATCTCAGAGGAGAGAAGACGTCTACTAATCCAACAGCTATAATATTTGCGTGGACAAGGGCCTTAAGAGAGAGAGGTAAAAGAGATGGATTAACAGATCTGGTGAAATTCGCCGAGCTATTAGAGACAGCTGTTAAAAAGACTATTGAGGATGATAAGATAATGACCCAAGATGTTGCCAGAGTCGCTGAGCCGCCTATCAACGCTGTTGTGTCAACTGAGGAATTTATTGAAGCTGTTAAAAAGAACCTAGATAAGCTTATCGAGAAAGAAGGACTATTAAAATAAAAATTAAATTCGTGATCAAAGAACTTTTAAATTTCTTCTTTTTTCAATTCTTTGGATATGTATTTAAACATGTTAATCATCGTAGAACATTTAGAAGAATTTATGGGGCCTTGGATATTGATAGAGTATAGAAGCGCTTATGAACATGCTAAGAAAACTAATATCCCTATACTTTTTACTGGTATCAAAACAAAAGATCTTCCCAGCACTAACAAGAGATTTTATGAGATCATAAATCCGAGAAACGTTGTGATATTAGATCCTCAGGCAGAGATAACGTTAACACCTGAGGAAGCTAAGTCGTATAGATATTTTGTGATTGGAGGGATCTTAGGCGATCACCCGCCTAGAGGTAGAACAAAAAAATTATTATCTGACAAATTTCCTGAGGCAACGAAAAGGAATATAGGTAAGAAACAATTTAGTGTTGATGGCGCAGTATATATTCTTACTCAAATTCTTAGGGGAAGAAGACTGGAGGAGATACCTATAGCCTATGGAGTAAGAATTTTTTTTCTAGAGGATCTGTTGAATACGAAATATATCTACCTTACGCATATCCGCTCGATAAAGAGACCAACAGGATCATTATTCCAAAAGAATTAATTGATTATTTGACAAGTTCAGCGAGAGAGGTAATAATAACATTTGATCAATACTTAAGAAACGAGTATATTGAAAATAGATAAAAAGTCTCTTTAATAAAGATTTATTATGGGGCCGGTAGCTCAGCCTGGAAGAGCGCTGCCCTCGCACGGCAGAGGTCCCGGGTTCAAATCCCGGCCGGTCCACCTTGTTGTATCAACTCTCTTAATCAATAAGAGAGTTGCTTAGAGGTCTTTCAAATGCTCAAGATCAATTATACTGAGATACTTAATGTATTTGAAAGTAAATTAAATATCAATGACAGTATTAAGAGTATAGCTTCTAAGTATGGATATCAACCCTATATGATAGCTAGATATATTGATATTCTCGGCCTCGACGAGACTTTAAATCTATTAGATATTTTTGAGAGAAGCGAACTTTTTAAGCATAGTATAAGATGTAATGATCTAAGATGTCACTGTAATAAAGTAATCGATTCTTTGGAGAGACAGGGTTTCGTCCTAAAATCAGTAGAGTGGGCTAGGTACTCCTACGTGGTTTTAAGAAAACCTCAAAAACCATCTATTGGAGCCACTCACGAATACATGAAAGGCTGTTATTATCTCTATAGAGATACCGCCTCATTAATACCTGTAGTATTATTTAGACCATTGCCAGGTGATTATGTGCTAGATTCCTGTGCTGCGCCTGGAGGTAAGACTGTGCATATGCTTCTCGAAATGAAAGATGAGGGTATGGTAATAGCTAATGATATATCTACAGAGAGATTAGTGGCTCTCAAATTCAATTTAATTAGGATGGGTTTTAAGAGCTATATCATAACGAAGTTTGATGCTAGAAAAACCCACGAAATCTTCAAAAACGAGATACCTAAGATCCTGATAGATGCTCCATGCAGTGCTGAGGGCGCTATAATGTTTGATCCGGGGCGAAAAACCAAAACAGATTACTTGACACTAGCTAAATTAGTCTCTCGAGAAATAGAGATCCTCTCATCATCAATTGAAGCTCTCGCCCCAGGTGGTTTGATCGCATACATTACATGCTCCATAGCTCCCGAGGAGAATGAATATGTGATATCAAAGATCTTGGATTTTTATAGAGAGAATATAGAAATCATTGCTCCTCCTAATAATCTCTGGTCAAAAGGCGTCGAAAAATTTCTGGGATACGAATTTAACCCCGAGGTGCAAAAGTGTGTGAGAGTTTGGCCTCATAAGCATTTTATGGAGGGCTACTTTATATGTCTTCTGAAAAAGAGATAGGAAATTTCATTATTATTAATAAACCAGCTGAGTTTAAACCATTAAAAGAGTACTTTGAAAAAATCTTCGACATGTACACACTAGAATCTTTTTTCAGCAACAAAAGATTAGTTTACCTAGAGAATAAATATAGAGAACTTTACGCAATCAGCAAAAATTTTCTAGATTATATTAATGAGACGCTGGTTAGTAAAAGGATCAAAATTATTTCTCTAGGTCTATTCATAGGATTTGTTAGAGAAAACAGATTTATACCATCACCTCAATTCCTTGAAGAGCTATACTTATTAAGTAGAAGAATTCGAGGAGCCATTGTAGCGAAGGAGAAAGGTGTTAAAGCTTTTTTATATGGCAATGATTTACTTTATGAAAGTATTCATAGGATCTATGAACCTTTTAAGAGAGGTTATGTTGTAGGAGTCATTGACAAATATGATATGAGAGTTATCGGGGTTGGTATAGCGGCAGCGGATCTCGAAGAGATTAAAGAGTGGATTAATAAAACAGACTTTCGTCTCAAGCCTGTGGTTTATAATGAATTTGACTTAGGATTCTTTCTAAGAGAGCAGAAAGAGCATGTTGAGTAATCTCTTAGTGGAAATCAATATCTTTTTCTTTGAGATAGAGAATTTCTTCATAGAGTGTCTCTTATGAAGTACCTAATTGAAGCAGATATAGCTCTCGTAGGTGAAGAACTAGAGATCCGGAGAAACACTTCTATTTATGTAGAAGACGGAGAAATAAAGAGTATAGGTTTATCAGGTTTCTCTACAGACTCTTCCACAAAGAAAATATCTCTAAGAAGAGGTGTTGTTATGCCTCCACTAGTTAATGCTCATATACACACTGCTGATATAGGTTTTGAGGAACTTGGATGGGATCTAGATATAGACTCAGTGGTTGGGGAGCCATATGGTTTAAAATATCGTTTACTAAGCATCTATGAGGAATATACAGAGAATTTTATAAAAAGAAGCCTAGAATTATCACTCGAATCAGGTGTTTTGATAATTAATGATTTTAGAGAAAATGGTTTAAGAGGGCTTACCTACGGTTTAAAAGCCGCTGAAAAAATTAGAGGAGGAATTATTTACATACCATCCTACATGCCCACATTACAACGTGATAATTCTTTGGATCTGGCAGAAATTTACGAAGCCTCAAGATACACTAAATGGATCGGTATCTCATCGCCTCATTACTATAGCCTTGAAAATCTTAAGAAGATAGACTCTATAGCTGAGACAAAAGAGTTATGGATAATTTCCCATGTGGCTGAGACAAAAGACGTGAGAGAAGAGAAAGATTTTGAGTTAATTAAAGATCTGAGAAGACTTAAAGCCATTGTGCACGGTATTTATTTATCTACCGAAGATCTGTATATTTTGAAAGAGAGAGGTATAGCACTTATTCTGTGTCCAAGAAGTAATATGTGGTTTGGATCAGGTATAGCCGATCTTAGAAATATATTTAGTGCTGAAGTTACTTTGGGATTAGGTACTGATAACTCAGGTTGGATTAAGCCAGACATGTGGAGAGAGATTGAGTTCCTTACCGAGTTATTGAGGATCCAAGATCTGTTACTGGATCCTAGAGAGATTCTTAAGATCTCTACGATTAATAATGCAGAGATCTTTGGTATAAGAAATGTTATTGAAGAGGGTGAGAAAGCAAGATTTATAGGTCTTCGATCAGAATGGATTAATACTGAGAATTCTGGAAATATTTATCTTAGTATAGCTAAGAGAGGAGGCCCGGAATCACTGAGACTCTTAGTTAATGAGGAATACATAAAGATCATATAAGATCTCTTTATAAATCTAAATATTTTTTATGCTCAGGTACTTTATATTTACATATAATGTCTTAAGACTTTCATTAAAAATATTTATTAGAGGGAAGTCAATGAGCTCAAAAAAAGACTTGGCTAGAAGAGAAATAGAGCTTGCAGTAGAGACGGCTAAACCTCGAGATGTTGCTAAGAAATATGCCAGGATCCCTAGAAGGGTCATGAAAGAAATCGGTTTAGAGCCTGGTGATTTTATTGGGATAAGAAGTGGTAAAGGCTCTGTAGCGTATGCTCAAGCAATGCCGGGATACCCGGAGGATGAGGATAGAAATATTATAAGAATCGATGGTTATATAAGAGAGACTCTCGAGGTAGGTGTTGGAGACATCGTGTCAATCTTTCCAGAGACTAAGATTTCACCTGCTGATAGAATTATTTTGATTCCTATGGAGACGCCTGAGGATATCTATATTGTGCCATTTATAACTCCTACACAGGATTATATGAAAGGATTCGCTGAGACCTTAAATCAATATAATACGTATATAAGGCAGCAACTTGTTAATAAACCAATTGCAAGGGGAGAGATCATCGGAGTATTTATACAACCTATATATGGTAGACCAATCAAATTCTTTGTGAGGACTACATCACCTTCGAATGTTGTTTATGTAACTGATGAAACAGAGATCACAGTCAAATACGAACCTATCGAAGAAATTAAGAGAGCCTTAGAAGGGATCCCGAAGGTTTCTTGGGAAGATATCGGAGATCTTGAGGAAGTTAAAGAGAGATTAAGAGAAATCGTAGAGCTTCCCATGAGACATCCCGAGATCTTTAGACATCTAGGTATTGAGCCTCCTAAGGGAATACTTCTATACGGACCACCTGGTGTGGGAAAAACA